>PDWI01002827.1_pt1 | contig 25598 bp, 24 predicted proteins | sample 1430891 | NCBI WGS metagenome assembly PDWI01 (sample SAMN01162508, study PRJNA174530) | Oral metagenome, whole genome shotgun sequencing project. | biome: Marine environment; feature: Marine mammal; material: Swab sample of the gingival sulcus; isolation source: swab sample of gingival sulcus...
CCGCTTTCTCAGCTAGTTTTTCTGAATAATCTATTGGTGATTCTGGGTATTTTTCGTCTTCCATCGCTCCATTATACCTAAAAACCAAGAAAAAATCAAGAAGAACCGCCAATATAACAAAAAAAACTTCCAACAATGAAGATGTTCATATTTTGTATACAGAAATAAACATAAAACAATAAACAAATAGCCTATTTAAATATAAGAACAAAAAAGATGTTCTAAAAAAAATATATAAATAAAACATAACAAATACACAAGCAATTATTTTTACATAAAACCGCTTGCCAAGCCAACATCTATCATACTACAATGTTGTCAGAAGCTAATTTATTTTATTAATCTATTTAAAGAGATGGCATTCACAAAAAACGACATGATCGAAAAAATGGCTGAAGCAGCTGGTATTACTAAAAAAGCCGCTGGTGAAGCATTGAACGCAATGTTGGATTCAGTAGAAACAGCTTTGGCAGCTGGAGGATCTGTTACATTGACAGGATTCGGAACTTTCTCAGTAACACAACGAGCTGCTCGAACAGGAGTAAATCCTCGAACTGGAGCTGCTATTAAAATCCCTGCTAAAAAAGTAGCTAAATTCAAAGCTGGAAAACAATTGCGAGAAGCAGTTGCTTAGTCTTTTTGATTTTCAAACTAAAAAAACATCAACCAATTGGTTGATGTTTTTTTATTCTTTTATTTTCCACTTTATTTTTTTATCGTAAATTTAGTGGCCAACGTTTTCTCAATGTCCTTAATCATATTTTCAAATTCTTCTTTTTTCTCCTTAATATGCTTTTGTTTCTCTTTAATTTGGTGTCGCAAATCCTTAATTTCATCTTTATGATAATCAATATCTGCATTCAAATCAGCAATATCCGCTTCTTGTTGCGAAATATAAGTTTCAATATCATTTTTTACCGCCGTCAGTGTTTGCAACGGATCAGCCGAAGTATTCGTTGGGCTTAAATCTTCATCATCGTCACCATCGTCATCATCTCCAAACATTGGCACTAATTCTTCTGTTGGCAAATCTGAATCTTCCGACTCTTCCGAATCCACTAAATCATCGTCATCATCATTTACCGTTTCTTCTGTATCATCTTCAAACGGAGAAAACGATTCTGGATCAACTGTTTCTGGTACTGCTACTGATTCATCAGTCGAATCAGCCGTTGGCATTTCTGGCTCCAATTCTTCCGTTTCCACCGCCGAATCATTTTCAACTGAATCTGTAGACGTAACTTCTGAATCTGTCTCAGCAAACGGGTTAAACCCTAGCCCCGGTTCTTCTGTCGATGATGTATCATCTGAACCCATTGGCTCTGCCACTGGTTCTTCGACCACTGGTTTGGCTCCGTCTTCCGAAAATGGATTAAATTCAACATCAGAAATATCCTCTTTTACCGCAGGAACATCTTGAGCAGAAGTTTCTTCAACATTTCCTAAACTTGGAGTATCCGCCGAAAATGGATTAACCACTGAGTCTGAAGCTTCAACCAAAACAGGTTCTGGTTTTACTTCCGTTGGAGCAGCTGGTTCTAAATCTTGAGGAATCGGTTCTACCGCTGGCGCTGGCGTGTCAGGGAAAATAGGTTCTAATGGTTCTAAATCAGATTGATTTTGGTCAGAAACCGGTTCTTCTGTCTCGGTCGCCACGTTCTCAGTTGAAACAACTGGTTCTTGTGGTTGAGTCATTTCATCGGCTTTTGGAACGGGTTTTTCAAAAATATTTACCGACTCAGGAGTCGTATTTGAAGTCTCTTCAGTTGGAACAACCGGTGCTTCTGTCACGGGTTGTGATACTGGAGTATTTGACTCTGGCGGGGTCACAAAAATATTTTCATCAGCCGCAGGAATATTCGTTTCAAACGGATTTGTTGCCGCTGGTGTTTGAGTAGCCCCCGTATCATTCGTTACGGGTGTAGCACCAGTATCTGTTGGCGGAGTCGTACCTGTGTCCCCGGCCGTAGTAGTGCTTTGTTCCGCTGATGCCGTATCATCTTGTGCGGTTGAAGTTCCGAGACCAAAATTAAAATTTACCATTTGTATTTGTTTTTTGTTGCAAATTTTCTACTCATTTTATAGTATTTTCTAGAAAAAATCAAATAAAATGTCTTAAAAATAAAAAATGACTGAAATTCTACAACAAATAAACCAACTAAAAGACGAAACACAACAAAAAGTTCAAACGCTTAAAACATTAGATGACCTACAAGCCTTTCAACAAACATTTACGGGAAAAAACTCTTTACTCGTACAACTTTCAAAAGGACTAAAAACGCTCCCCCCCGAAGAAAAGAAAACCGTCGGACAGGCCGTCGGAGCCTTGCGAGAATTTTTGAACAATCTCATTGAAGAAAAAGCGAGCGTCATAAAAAAACAAGCCTTAGAAAAACAATTAGAAGCCGAATGGATTGACGTAACCAAAACGAATCCTCCTAAAACAGGGGCTATTCACCCGCTCAATCAAGTACAAAGACAAGTAGAAACCATATTCTCAAGCATGGGATTTGAAATTGCCGACGGACCACACTTAGAAACCGAATGGAATAATTTTGATGCGTTGGACATTCCCGAACACCACCCCGCACGAGATATGCAAGACACTTTTTGGGTCAATAACGAAGCGGAAAACCCACACGAGAACCGCGTTTTGCGAACACAAACTTCAGACGTACAAATTCGAATGATGAAAGAATTTGGCGCTCCATTGCGACTTATCTCACCAGGACGAGTCTTCCGAAATGAAGACGTTGACGCCACTCATGATGCGGTTTTTTATCAAGTAGAAGGCCTGTTAATTGACAAAGACATCTCACTGGCTCACCTAAAAGGAACCATCACTACCATGTTGTCGAAACTATTTGAAAAAGATATAAAGATTCGACTCCGACCAGGGTATTTCCCATTTGTCGAACCTGGATTTGAAGTAGACATGTGGTTTGAAACCGAAGGGAAACCCGGAAAATGGCTCGAATTTATGGGAGCGGGAATGGTTCATCCCAACGTACTGAAAAATGGTGGCATTGATCCAAATGAATACACCGGATTCGCCTTTGGGTTTGGCTTAACCAGACTGGCGATGATGAAATATGGAATTACCGATATTCGGTATCTTCTCAGTCCCAAAATTGACTTCCTCAAACAGTTTTAATCGACGCTTCATCACCACAATCTTCAAATCAAGCGAGAAATTTAGTTTGACAATATTTTCGCATTTATTACAGTCTGCTTCGAAAAATACTGCTTAATTTCAAAAGAAAAATGTTAGCAAAAAGAAGATGGCGAAAACGAATGCGAACCCACGGGTTTAGAGCACGAATGCAAACAAACGGAGGACGAAACGTGTTGTCAGCACGACGACAAAAAGGACGAAAATCTTTGAGCGTAGCCGGAAAACAAAAATCTTGGTCTCACGCTTAGCACTCCGCGTTTACCTACAACAAATGATACAAAAAAAGTACCGCTTTACGACCAACCAGTTTGAGCGGGCTTTTTTGCGTTCAAAAAAAATATTTATACAAGATTTCACATTTTTTGTTTCTCACAGCCCTACACACAGTCGCATTGGAGCAACCGTGAGTAAAAAAAACATTAAACTGGCTGTCCACCGCAATCAAATCAGACGAAAAATGTACGAAATACTCCGCACCGAATTGTTTCCTAAACTAACACAAAAAAACGTAATTTGCTTATATAAAGGGAAAACAGTTGAAAATTGTGCCAATTTAAAAACAATCATACCAACCCTATTACAAAAAATAGACTTAAAATTTAATCACTAATTCAATTCATTATGAGTGAAACAAATAACAAATCAAAACTCGTTACCAATGTTTTATTATGGGGACTCCTCTTCTTTGGAGTGTTTTCGTTCATTAATAGTTTTCAAAAGAAAACCCCAAAGAATGAAACACCAACCGTTCATATTCAATCAACAACCAATTCAATTACTACGGGAAATTTAGTTGAATTTAAAATTCAAAACGGATTGAATAAACCAGTAGTAATTGAAAACATTTGTCAAAACACAGAGTTCTTCCGCATTGCCAACGACAAACGAATTCCTGTGGCCGATGAAGTAACTTGTTTAGAAAACACCTCACTAACCGTAGCACCAAACAAAACTGCCAAATTCAGTGTTTCCGAAAAAAACGCCCAAGCCTTTACTGAAGCTGGCGAATACTTTGTGGTAGTAAAAACCGCAGACGGACAAACGTACGAATCAAAGAAATTCGAAATTGAAACCCCTGGGTTTTTCAAAAAATTATTCCGAACGTTTATCTCTCAACCAATGTTCAATGCTTTGGTATTCCTAACACAAACGCTTCCTGGAAAACCATTTGGAGTTGCCATAATTTTACTAACCATCGTAGTTCGATTGTTGCTTTTTTACCCCAACCAAAAAGCTATGCGATCACAACGAGCACTACAAAAACTACAACCAAAACTCGATGAAGTAAAAAAGAAATTCAAAGGGAACCAACAAATGATTGCTATGAAAACCATGGAATTATACAAAACACACAAGGTAAACCCAATGAGTTCTTGTTTGCCAATGCTGATTCAAGTACCCGTAATGTTAGGAGTATACTACAGCGTAAAAGACGGCATGGCCCCACATTTATCACACTTTTTGTATTCATTCCAAGCCAATGCTGATTTAACCAACGTAAATACGCATTTCTTATTTTGGGATTTAGCCAATATTCCATGGAGCACGTTTATCTCAAGCCTGTCAGTAAGTACTGCAATTTACCTATTATTCCCCCTACTAGTAGCTGGAGCCCAATACATTGCGATTTCACTCACAATGAACACCAAGCAACAACCAACCAAAAAAGGAAAATCGTCAGATAAGCAAGGTATGGCCGAACAAATGCAAGCCATGACGGGGATGATGAAATACGTAATGCCGGTAATGATTGGATTCTTTGCTGCCACCTTCCCTGCGGCTCTTGGGTTATACTGGCTCACTTCTACTATCTTTGGAATATTCCAACAAAAATTAGTGAATAAACAATTAGACGAAAAACCAGAAATTCGAAAGAAAGTATCGTAAAAATTCATCCGCAACCAAGAAAGAATTAGTCTGTAAAACTAATTCTTTTTATTATTTGACTTTTTATAAAAAATATTTGATTTTTATTTATTTTTATGTTAAAATACAATTTCTTGGTAAAAACACCAAGCCATAAAAAATTCATTTTATTACTATTTACTAATCAAAAACAAAAATGAAAAAATTAAAACTACTAGCACTGCCTCTCATTGGAATCATGATGACGGGGTGTATAAATGTAGACATGAAAACAAAAGTAAACAACGATGGAAGTTTTCATTCCAAACACATAATAGACGCCCGAGCCGCAATTCAGATGGGAAATTCATTAGAAAAAGAGAAGCACATTAACAAGGAAAACCAGTTGTCTTGTAAAACACTAAAAATGGATATCCCCAATAAATCAAAGTGTACCGAAGTGGAACCTGGATTAATGGAAATTGAAGCAAAAGGAAACTTAAAGGTAGAAAAAAAAGGCGAGAATTTTCAAGCATCTTTTCCAAAAGAATTCTTTTTTGCTGGGAAAGAAAAAGAACCGAATCCTATGGTAAATATTTCTCAATTAATTGAATTTCCCGGAGAAATCATCTCAACAAACTTAAAACATACAAGTCTACGCTTGGATGGAAACCGAATGATATTAGGTGATGTAAATAACATTCCAGAAACTATCCAAGTAGTATACAAAGCAACCCCTTTCGATGCATCAAAACATACCTACAAAACCACTAAAACCAAGTCGTCAAAAAATTCCGAAAAAATAGACATTGAATCTTCTGCTAACGTTCAATTTAATTTTAACACAAAAATAAATACCATCGATAAATCATATCAACGAACCAAATCATACGAACCAGAACGAATAATCTTTATGATTGAGAAAAACAATAAACCAAAAAAGACTCAAAGACAAAGCATTTATAAAAACTTCTTTCAAAACGCCGCCTTTAAAAAGTAAAAGTAGTAAATAAAAGTAATAGAATTGATAGAAACTCGGTAGTAAAAACTACCGAGTTTATTTGCGTATAAATTGTTTTTAAAGAAAATAGTAATAATGAATTACAATCAAGCCAGTCTCGACAGTCGTAAGAATGGAAGTCCCCTTTTTACTGGAATTGCGACAAAACTTACCAATCAAGATGAATTATCAACCTTTTATTCACCTGGTATTGCCGAACCATGTCGTGCCATTGCCCAAAACAAAGAAGCCTCAAAATCACTCACCATTCGTAAAAATACTATTGCGGTAGTGTCTGATGGTTCAGCGGTACTAGGTCTGGGAAATATTGGCCCAGAAGCCGCCCTCCCAGTAATGGAAGGGAAATGCATGTTACTCAAAAGTTTTGCTGACGTAAACGCCGTTCCATTGGTATTGAACACGCAAAATAAAGATGAAATTATTTCTATTATCAAAAATTTAGCCCCTACTTTTGGCGGAATAAATTTAGAAGATATTTCTGCTCCACGATGTTTTGAAATCGAAGAAACCCTCTCAAATTTACTTGATATTCCGGTGTTTCACGACGACCAAGACGGAACCGCGATGGTAACGTTGGCAGCCTTAAAAAATTCCCTCAAAGTAGTCGGCAAAGAAAAGAAAGATATTAAAGTCGCTATTTCTGGTGCTGGAGCGGCTGGAATTGCTATTGCCAAAATGATTAACATTTGGGGCGTACAAAACATTGTTATGGTCGATTCAAAAGGAATTGTTGACTGTCGACGCATGGATTTACCTGAATCAAAACGAAATTTCTGTAGTTTACAAGCGGGTGGATTAGAAGACGCCCTAAAAAACGCTGATGTATTTATTGGAGTATCAAAAGGAGGACTCGTTACCACAGATATGGTAAAAACCATGGCTAAATATCCTATTATTTTTGCCTTGGCCAACCCTACGCCAGAAATTATGCCCGAAGATGCCAAAGCCGCTGGTGCTCGAATCGTAGCAACAGGTCGCTCTGATTATCCAAACCAAATTAATAATGTGTTAATATTTCCAGGATTTTTCAAAGGATTGCTTGAAAATGGCATCAAAAAAGTAAACTACGATATGAAACTTCGTGCCGCAGAAGCTTTGGCAGACTTAGTCGAAAATCCAAATGAAGACAATGTCATTCCGAATCCTTTTGATGAACGAGTGGTTCCCGCTATTAGTGCTTCGGTAGTAGAATAAACAAAAAATTAAAGCAACCTATATACTCGCCAATTTATTAACTCGTAAACTTTTTAATACCACCCAAAACAATGCCCGAATTACCCGAAGTAGAAACCGTTCGTGCCCAAATAGAACCGCACATCGTTCGTAAAAAAATAACCAAAATAGTCGTAAACAAACCCAAACTAACTGGAAACGATGAAGACTTTGAAAAGAAGTTGATCGGCGAATCGTTTACGGGTATTGACCGCATCGGAAAACTTATGATTTTTCGGTTACAAAAAAATAGTAACGAAGGGTTACTGGCTCACTTAAAAATGACGGGGCAATTTATTTTTGCTGATGCCGACGGACAACTCGCTGGCGGTGGACACACTATTTCTGAATCCGATTTAAATCTCCCCACCAAACATTCTCATATTATTTTTTATTTCGAAGACGGCTCAAAACTCTATTTTAACGATATGCGCCAGTTTGGATACATCAAGTTTGCGTCTAACCAAAAAATAAACAAAACCATTAATGGTTATGGAATAGAACCTATGACCGATAATTATACTTGGGAGAATTTTAAAAAATTGTTTACCAAAAACCGACGCACCAACATTAAAGCGTTTTTATTAAACCAAAAAATCATCTCGGGACTTGGCAATATTTATGTAGACGAAGCTTTATTTAAAGCCAAAATTCACCCGACCCGACTGGTAAACACTATCACCGAAGCCGAACAAAAAAAACTGTTCCCAGCCTGCGAATCGGTTATGAAAGAAGCCTTAAATAATGGCGGAACGACGTTTTATAGTTTTACTCGGGCCGATGGCAGCAAAGGAAACCACAGCGATTATTTACTAGTGTTTAACCGCCAAGGCGAACTATGCGTTGATTGCGACACAGAAATTGAAAAAATAAAATGTGCGGGTCGTGGCACACATTTTTGCCCGAAGTGCCAAGTATAAAAAAACGGCTGAGAGCCGTTTTTTTTATATTAAAATTTATTCACTATCCTAATCAAACAATTCATCATTTTCCATCAAAAATGGCTTGGCAGTTTCTTCACTGACCATATCCCCATACTTTTTCATAAAATAGTCTTTTACCTGTGACTTTTTATTGAACAAAATGGCTTGGTAAGGTAAATCAAAACTTAATTTTTCTAAAAAGAGATATTTCCCATCCGATTTAAGCAAAACCCCAACATGACCAACAAACAAAACATCATCTAAATCGTCGTGATTAATTAACATAACCAATGACATACCTTTAGGAGTTTTAAAACTAATTTGGTGTTTTTTCCAATAATCCTTCATTGTTTTTACATGTACAGCTTGATCTTTGGTGCGAGGCGTAGGAATCCCTCGAAAGAAAGCCACAAACTTTTTCTTATCTGTATCCGAAAAAATTGGTTTCGGAAAATTCTCCACCGCTCCATTATCAAACATTAATACTCTATCTTCTTCAGTAACAGGATTTTCATCCTTCACATCTATCAAATCACGCAACAAAGAAAAACTCGAAATTCGGCAATTCGTACCCATAAAATCCAAATTATACTGCTCTAATTTTTCTAGATATAATGGATATCCACCATCTCGCGATGTATTTTTAAGTTCGACAAAATCCGATGACACCAAACCTTCGTTCTTAACCGCCTTATTAAAGTAATCAACATAGTAGAAGAAATCTTCAATATTTTTTTCGGCCACTTCGTATTTTGCCAACACATTTTTTACAAAATCTTGCGACTTTTTATCTACCAAATTAGAGTACGTAACTTTGGTTGCTTGTGGATGATTTTTCTTACAAACTTGTTGCCAATAATCGTCGTACGATTTGTTGTTTTGCGGATACCACGAAAGAACCGCCTCCGTACAACCTTCCAACGTATTAAATTTGATATACTGATACAAATACGATGTATATAATTTGGTTCCACCATCTTTGTAATATGTTTCTTGGTAGGGATAAAATGGAACCAACAAGAATACGATAAAAACAAACGCCAAAATGTATTTTTTCATAGTTATCTAATACTAAAATTATTTCACGGGTGTTTTACGCTTTTTAGAAAAATTTCGCAACAAAATTATCAAAGATACTACACATACCAATGCCGAAAAAAAATAACATAATATAAATATTATACTCGCTATAACAAGGAAATGATCCTTCCTCTATAATATAAAATTTAATTTTTATACTCGAGAATATCTCCAGGCTGGCAGTCTAATGCTTGGCAGATAGTTTCGAGGGTGCTAAAGCGTATGGCCTTAGCTTTGTTGTTCTTCAAAATTGAGATATTGGCGATAGTGATGCCAACCTTCTCGGATAATTCGGTAACACTCATTTTCCGTTTGGCAAGCATGACGTCTAAATTAACAATAATCATGGTGGTATTAAATGGTTAGTTCGTTTTCTTGTTTGTAGAGGGACGCGTCAGAAATAATTTTATGAATTACAAAGGTTATGGCAGTAAAAATGACAACCGACATCTCTCCACCAATGAGAATATAACCAACTAGGTGTTTGATGGCATCAATCATGACTAAATAGATAGCTAAGACCGTGATAATACAGATGGTTGTTATAGATACCCCCATGATAACTTTTAATGCTTGGAGAAATTTTGTTGTAAATACCTGTCCTTTATCAAACAGCACTAATAAATATATTATTGTAGCAAATCCAGCAATTAACAGTGTGCATAGAGTCTTACCGATTATCAACAAGTTATCTTTGGCATGAACTAGTTCAGGATAAGTTTCTACTGCTTGATTCGCTATTACGGGAAGGAAGTATATCATCGTAAGAATTAAACCAACAATAAAAATTAATAGTAAAAATTTAACTAAATGGGATAAAATATTTTTCATGTGAGAAAATTTATTAACTTACGAACACAGTTTATTATTTTTTTATTGTTTGTCAATAAATATTTATTTTAAAAAAATAAAAAAACTCCGTAATTTACGAAGCTTTTATAGTAGATTTTGAACTATTTAAGTAACTTATTCTTTTGGAATGTTATGAGTTGTATTAATTGTTGTATTATTATTCATAAAAGCATTGATTGAAAAAAGGTTGATTACAAACAAAATAGCAATTATTGAAAAAATACTTACTAAAATAGTGATCACGATCTTCCAGCTGTTTGTTATCTTGTAGCTATTATGATTCGGTCGCAACAATCCTCCCAATAATGCTCCCAAGGCTGCTAATATTCCATAGATAAGTCCATAGACACTCGCCGATTGATTGTAAAAAATCGGAATTGTTGATACAAAACATAATCCAATAACCACCGGATATTCCCAATGCCATCGGTTTTTTACACCAAATACTATCGAATTAATAAAAATTATTATGGGAATAATTAGTAATAACACCAACATACCTAATCCAGTATCTCGAATTAATAAGGGCACAATATAAAATGCTACTGCAGGTGCGATAAGGTATAAAAGTTTTTTTGGTTGAAAATTCATTTTATAAATAATTAAAAATTAAAAATTTTTTATTCTGTCGCTTGTTGAATATTTTTACACTTTTCTCCACATTCATCTACTACATCAAAAATGGCATCAATCTTTGGTTCGGTTGTGCGATAATGTGTTCCATCTGATAATTCTAAATGTACTTCCAAAGAGTGATATTGGGAAGTGTCTTTCACGTCTCCAGAATTAATAATTTTTACCGCTTCTTCCCAATTAATCGGATGGCCCTTTTCTAAATATTGAATAAAATCCTGCAAGAATTTCGCAATCAAATCATCTTGTTTTCGTAACGGTTCATCAGCAATAAATTTCTTGCTTTGGCTTAATTCAGTTGCCACTCTTTGCTTTAATTTTTGCAACAAATCAAAATCCGTCATACGACGTTGTTGTAAAACTTTTAAAACTGGAATGCGATCAATATAGTAAAAAATATCTTCTGGATTGTTATATTGGTGATCGGAAGCAAGTAGAATCGGCGCAAAAGTTTGGGCATCGATACTATTTATAAGTTCATCCGTGGTCATCGCTTCCAATTCTTCAATTTCTGAGTTTCCGGCGATTTCCTCCTCTACCGCTTCTTCACTATCCCAACAAGTAATTTCTAAATCTGCTTCAGGAATACACTCCGATTTTGGGTCGTAACACTGGGAACCATCAGGTCGTTCTCCGAAATTTACCAAACAATTGCTATTTCCTTTTTGGTAAAATTTACGCCAACCAAAAATCTCCGAAAATTCCATGCTGTGTTCTGAAACTTCGTGCCAATTTTGTTGCACAAAATCATTATTATCTGCCGGAAAATCCATTCGTGGGACATCTTTAATGCTTACCTTATAGGCGTTTTTAATTTCCATATCTTCCCCAAATACATTGGTTTTAAAACTGTATTTTTCAATTTTGGGGTTGCTGTCTCCTAAAAATGGATTGATTAAAATTTCATTTTCTAGTCTTTCCTTGGCGGTTGGATGAAGATTTTTCTCGGGCATTTTGAATTCCGTTGCCACGGTAAATTCTTCATTTTTATCATTAAAAAATTTGCGTAAAATTTGATAACGACCCGCTTCTAAATCATTAAAATAATCGGCAAACTTAATTTTTTTCTCAATCTCAATATTTTGCGAAAGTTTATAAGCAACATCATCAAAACCAATCCCTTCTTTAAACGGCACTTCTACCCATTTATTTTTCACAAAATGTCGTAATTCAAACGCTTCGCCGTAATATAATTTTTCTTTACTACGATTGAGATAAGAAACTTCTACAAATTGATACGGCACGAATTTGTTAATTTTAGTTTTGATGGAGGTTCTCGTGTATTTTTTATCAAGATTCCCTAATTTGACCTCATCCCAACACGCCAACGATAAATTTCCCTTTTTTCCATCAAAACTTTGGGCTTTGGCTAAACAATAAATATCGTCCTTGTTATACACTCGTTGCCAAGAATAGACACCAAAAGCGTCCCACGAAAAGGAGTTAACTACTTCCCAACCGTTATCGAGAAAAACATTTTTCTCTCTCGTAAATTGACGTAAATCAACATCGCTCGCCATGGTGACCAAACTATGATCGATTTCAATATTTTCTTTGGGCGTCGTTTTCCCTTCAAATATTTCCGAAAATTTAAAATCTAAAGCTTTCAAAATTTCATTTTGCAAAACATCTTTCGTTTTTTCTCTCGCTAATTGTTTGACATCAGTAGCCATTGGTTCGTGCGTCGGATTTCCATTCCCATCAATAGGATACTGTGAAAGTTCGTCTGTTACTTCTCCTTGAAACTTGGGAAAAATTACTTCACGAGGATGAGTGGTAAATTCAGGTAAAATAGCTTCATTGTAACTAAATTTACCGTCTTTTACGCCCCAAAAAGCCAATCGTCCATCGGTACCTAATTGCAAATTAAACGCTCCTGGTTCACAACAACGATCATGAATAATGTCATCAAAAGAAGTTTGGTAAATTCGTCCATCTAAATAGTATTGAATTTTTGAGTCTTCCTCTTGTTTGAAGAAATAAAAGATTTTTCCATTCAAGTTATGTAAAGCAAAAGCTTCCGCTACGGCTACTTCTTCGCCATTATGGATAAGTCTCGTATGAAATTTTACATCCTGAGTTGTTATATAACTGGTAGAGGTCTGAGGAAATTTATTTTCATCATATAACATCCACCATTCATCGCCTTTATTTACAATATTTTTAAATGGTTCTTCGACAATAAAAACCGTTTTGCTACTTTCATAAATCTTTTCACCGTTTTTCATTACCAGATAAAAATCACCATTTTCACCGCCACTTTTTTGTTTCACTTCAAAATCGCCCGCTCTTTTACTCGTTTTAGCATGTGGCAAATTTTGGTAAAAAGCTTTTCCTTTCGTTTTTATTTGCCCAAAGAGAGGATGACTCGTATTTAAACTTTTATCTCCTTCATATTTCCCGCCTGGAAAACTGCGGTGCATTGAAAAAGAATCGGTTAATTTAGTGGTGACTTCTTTGCCGTTAATACTAATTTTTTGCGTATCTAAAAATTTAATATCAAATGATTCGTCCAGCGGAATCCCATTGGTATAATAACCAAAATCAGTTTCGTACGTTTTATTCCCCATCATGTATTTAATCCCGTACGAACCATCACTTTTACTTGGCAAACAATCATTCATCAGATTGGTCACACCCAAAGTAACACTTTCTTTGTCCTCTGGTTTTAAAATTTCTTCAAAACTAACTAAATTACAAGGTTTATTCTCGGCTTTAATCGTCGCATTATAGACATTTTCTTCGGTTTTGTTTTCTACTTGAAACGTCACCTGAGATGGCGATAGACATCCCGTCAAAATAGTGCTAACCGTTAAAACCAATAAAAATGTTTTTATCGCTGATAATTGAAATCTTGGATTCTTCATAGTATAATAGTATAAAAAAGAAAAACAGAAAAAGAATCGTACATACAAACGGAACGATACTCTATTGCCTTTGATTCTGTCACAACCAAAAAGCAAATGCAAATAAATTAAATATAAAAAACTTTGACCCTAAACCGAATCCATTTTATACTAGCCCCGAAAATGAAAAATACAACCACCACAACCACAACCATCACCGAATAAATTTCGGAGGTTTTGTTTGTGTCAACAAATAAACCTCTCTCACAAAGAGGCTATTTTTTAATCAGAAAAAAGATGTGTGATTGCTTAGAAACGCTCCGACGGCACACCGCCAGCCATGTAATGTCAGCAGCGGTAAAAATGATTTGGCCCGAGGCTTTGCGAGGAGTTGGACCATGGACCGATACAGGATTTTATCAAGATTTTGATTTTTTAGGCGAAACCGTGAGCGAAAAAGATTTCAAAAAAATCGAGAAAAAAATGCGTTGGATTATCAACAAAGATTTTAAAGTAGTAAGCCAAATTATCACCCCCGAAGAAGCCCGAGCCGAGTTTGGGTACGATAAATACAAAATGGAACTGATTGAAGAATTTGTTGCCCGAGGTGACGAATTATCGGTGTATGATTTTGTAGCCGAAGACGGACGAGTTACTTACAGAGATTTGTGTGCGGGTCCGCATCTAGAATCAACGGGAAAAGTTGGAGTGGTAAAATTGATGAAAATTGCTGGATCGTACTGGCGAGGAGACGAAAACCGAGAAAACTTAACTCGAATTTATGGCGTAGCGTTTGAAACCAAACAACAATTAGAAGACTACGAAAAGTTTCTTGAAGAGGCCGCCAAACGAGATCACCGAAAAATCGGAAAAGAACTCGGATTGTTTACTTTCTCTGACTTAGTTGGTTCTGGGTTACCATTGTTTACACCTAAGGGGGCCTTTATTCGAAACAAAATCGAAGAAACTATTATGGATTTCCAAACCCCTTTTGGGTTCGAAAAAGTTCATATTCCACACATTACCAAAAAAGATTTATACGAAACTTCAGGACACTGGCAAAAATATAAAGACGACTTATTCCACGTAAAAGGAAAAGGCGACACAGAGTTTGTGATGAAGCCGATGAATTGCCCACACCACGCCCAAATTTTTGCGTCTGAAATGCGTAGTTACCGCGATTTACCAATTCGGTACGCCGAAACCACTACCTGTTACCGCGACGAACAACCAGGAGAATTGTTAGGATTATCACGGGTACGAAGCCTTACTCAAGATGACGGACACGTTTTTTGTCGCATCGCACAAGTCGGACAAGAAGCCGAAAATTTGGTGGAAGTAATTAAATCATTCTACACCAAACTTGGTATGTTTAACGAGGGTGATTTTTGGGTGTCATTATCCGTTCGAGATCCAGAAAAACCAGAAAAATACATGGGAGATCCCGCCGATTGGGATAAAGCCGAAGCCTTTTTGGAATCAGTGGCGCAAAACAAAAACCTTCCTTTCAAACGAGTAGAAGGCGAAGCGGCCTTTTATGGTCCCAAACTCGACTTTCAGTTTAAAGATGCCTTAGGACGAGAATGGCAATTAGCCACCATTCAAATTGATTTTGTCCAACCAAAAAACTTTGGACTCGAATACACCAACGAACAAGGCGAAAAAGAACAACCAGTTATGATTCATCGAGCCATTGCTGGAAGTTTAGAGCGATTTATGAGCGTTATTATCGAACATTTTGCCGGTGCGTTCCCTGCTTGGCTAGCCCCAGTGCAAGCCCACATTATTCCGGTCAATCAAGCGCATGAAGATTTTGCTTATGATTTAGCCAAAAAACTAAAACAACAAGGTGCCCGAACCGAAGTATACGATTCAACCAACAGCCTCGGAAAACGAGTCCGAAACTGCCAAACAGGAAAAATTCCGTTTGCCATTATTATTGGAGACAAAGAAATGGAATCTGGCAACTTAACGATTCGAAAATACGGAGAACAAAAAGATACGGTTGTGTCGATTAACGAATTTTTAGAATTATTGAAATAAACTATCAACCACACCTCCGATAAGAGTCATTCTCGCTTCGTCAAGAATCTAAATGTATATAAAACGACTCTTGACAGAGCCAGAGTGACAGGGATAGTTAAAAGAAAAAAACTTACCCCAATTGGGTAAGTTTTTTTTATAGCAAAAGTCTATTTCCTTATTTTTTCTGCTTTTACTTCTGTTTTTGGTGCTTCCGCTTTTTTCAAACAAGCCGTATTAACCAATTCAACTTTTGCTTGCCCTAAATTCAAAGGAAAGGCTTTACATTCTTTGTTATTGGCAGCTTTAAATACTTCTGAGTAAGCTTGTACCATTCCGTTTTGAGCTCCGTCTTGCAACCCAGCTTGGTATGAAACAGACAAACCAAATCGGTACAACATAAACAATACAAATGGAACTGAAAACACAATCCACAACACGGTTAACACATTTCCAACCGTCCAGTCTTTTTTGGCAAAAGGATTTTTCATAATTTAAATATTAAAAAATAAATTCCATTCAAATATATTTATTAACCCGATTTTTGGCAAACAATCTCACTTGCCAAATACAAAAAAGACCGAACTTATACAACGTTGCGTTAATTCTAAAAAGCAATATTTTGTTATACGATATGATTCAGTTTATAGAAGTAACAAAACGGTTTGGGTCGCAACTATTATTAGAAGACGTCAACTTTGCTATCCACGCCAAAGAAAAAGTCGGTATTATTGGACGCAACGGATACGGAAAATCAACGATTGTAAAAATGATTTTGGGACAAGAAGAACCCAACACGGGCGAAATAAAAATTCCCAACCATTACACCATTGGCACCCTCGAACAACATTTAAATTTTACCAAAGACACATTAAGAGATGAAGCCATTTTAGGCTTAAAAGATGAGGAAAAATCTGATATTTGGAAAGCCGAAAAAATGTTATTTGGGCTTGGATTTGAAAAAAAAGATTTAATGAAAAATCCACACGAGTTTTCTGGTGGCTACCAAATACGAATCAATTTAGCCAAAGTTTTGTTGTCGGATCCTGACTTACTCATACTGGACGAACCAACCAATTACCTTGATATTACATCCATTCGGTGGCTCGAAAATTTTCTAAAAAACTGGAAACGAGAACTGATGGTCGTCTCACACGATAAAACCTTTTTAGACCGAGTCTGCTCGCACACCATGATGATTCATCGTAAATCGATAAAAAAAATGCGTGGCGGCGTCGACAAAATCCGCAACCAAATTAAAGAAGAAGAAATAATCCACGAACAAACTCGGAAAAATTTTGAAAAAAAACGCGCCAAAACCGAAAAATTCATTCGAGAGTTCCGTGCAGGAGCCCGTTCGGCTGGACTGGTACAATCGAGAATAAAAATGCTCGACAAACAAAAAGTACCCCCAAAATTAAGTCGAATTGAAGATATTCAATTCAAATTTACGCCCCTCAATTTTAACGGCGACGCTTTTGCCAAAATCCATAACCTGACTTTTGGATTTAATCTAGAACACATTTTGTTGAAAGATCTATGTTTCGAAATTCAACCAGGCGACAAAATTGCCATTATTGGCGCCAACGGAAAAGGAAAATCGACGCTTTTAAATTTGTTGCTGGAAAAACTGTCTCCCCTATCAGGAAGCATAAAAAAACACCCAACCTTACAAATAAACTATTTTTCACAACTACATAAAGACTCGCTTGAACTAACTAAGAACATTTTTGAAACCCTGGCCGAAAGCAATACCAAAGTGTCCGAGCAAGACACTCGCAAAATTTGTTCAAATTTATTGTTCAAAAGAGGAGATGTGTACAAAAAAATCGAAGTTTTATCGGGAGGAGAGAAATCTCGGGTAAATTTAGGAAAAATCTTACTTACTCCTGCGCATTTACTGCTCCTCGATGAACCAACCAACCACCTTGATTTAGAATCAGTTGAAGCGCTCTCCCCCGCCATTCAAAATTTTGAAGGGGCCGCTATTTTTATTACCCACGACGAAAACCTTCTTAAAACCGCCGCCAACAAACTAATCGTCTTCGATAACGATAATGCGTTCTTTTTTAATGGAAATTATGAGCAGTTCTTACAAGAAAAAGGTTGGAGCGAAGAAGAACCAGTAAAAGAAATAGCATCCGAAGCCCCAAAAGATGAATCACCCACCGCTCAATTAACTTTTGCCCAACAAAAAGAACTCAAAAAACTCTTACGACCACTCGAAAAATCAATCGTCCAACTAGAAAAACAAATGACCAACCAAGAAGACGATTTACACACTTGTTTAGAAAACCTGAAAACCGCCGAACGACAAGGCAGCCAAACCAAAATCGAAACCTTTTCGATTCAACGAGAACAGTTACGTGCCGATATTGAAAAAACGTTTGAAAATTTATACGAACAAACCGAAAAACTCGAACAAACCAAGTCCGAGTTTTTAGAAGAACATTTACCGAAATAATTTAATTACTCGTTCGAAAATCCAAGCGTATCCCACCACAAGTCAGAATTTTCAAATCCATAATAAGAAGAAGCAACATGCTTCACATTAGATTCTGCCCATGATTTATTACCATAAGATTCTTTATATTTTTCGTAAAAAGCTTTTATCTTCTCTGGATTATCAAGATATGCAACAGCTGTGAACAATGCTTCATTTTTATTATTTTCTGAAACAGATAAAAGAGCCTCATAGATACCTTCAGCTGGAGTATTTTCGAATAAATTCTTTTTATACTCAATGCTCATTGAATTCTTAATTTCTGGATTCTTTTTAAATTCCGAAAGTCTAAAGTTTGGGTTAATTTTCTTAATTTCTTTTATCAACTCTTTTTTATATAAACGACTATTTCGATCCCCTCCCCCTTGTAACGACTGAAGAACTTTTACCAAGGCTTCTTTAAGGAGAGGCATCCTATATCGATAAAAAGTAAGCGTTCCATCAAGAACATCATCTACTTTATTCCAGATTTGACTTTGAAATTTTTCAACTTCTTTTGCAGGACTCAATTCATGTTCTGCAAGACTCAATTCGTGTGAAGATTCTTCTGAGTTGAAAATAGGTTCTCTGTCTAACATATTTTATAAAATTATTAACTACATTTACAAAATATCACTTCTTCTTCTTGTCAAGTTTAAAAACATATTTTAATATATGTCAATTTCAAACTTTGTATTTTTAAAAAATACTACTACCCTTAACGTAATGAAAAATCTTCCACCTATTTTGCTTGTCATTTGGCTTATTACCGCCCTTTGGTCAGCCATAAACCCCGCTAATTGGACGGTTTGGTGGGCCGAAATGATTCCCGTACTGCTGATAGTATTTGGATTCGCCTTTACCTATCATCGATTTAAGTTTTCACATACGGCTTATGCGTTTGCCTTTGTTTGGTTAATAATGCACACCATTGGGGCTCATTACACATTTGAGTTCGTACCTTTTGACTGGTTTACCAACTTTTTTGGATTTGAACGCAATCATTACGACCGACTCGCACATTTTGCGATTGGATTTTATGCCGTACCATTCGCTGAAATAATTTTGAACAAAAAAATTGTACAAAAATTTACCACCGCCTTTTTCTTTGCGGTATTTTTCATTATGAGTCTGGCTGCCGCCTACGAAATACTCGAATGGCAATTTGCAGTTATTTTTGGTGGAGACGAAGCCCAAAGTTTTTTGGGGAGTCAAGGTGATTACTGGGACGCACAAAAAGATATGCTCGCCGATACGTTAGGTGCTATTACCAGTTTATGCTTGTATAAAATTATCAAGAAGACGATTTTTTAAGAGCCAACAACCAATTCACTAACTTATTCCAATTCCAACTTTAAATATTTTAATGGCAATAGATAACAAAATAATTCCAAAAATTTTTCGCAAAATATTGGCTCCATTCGGTCCAATTTTCCGTTCTATATACTTACAACTTTTTAATACGATATATACAAATAAAATATTAGCGAGAATCCCAATTAAAATATTCTCCGTAGCGTAGGTTGATTTAAGCGTCAAAATAGTCGTCAAAGAACCGGCTCCCGCAATCATTGGAAAGGCTAGTGGCATAACATGAGCCGAAGATATTTCGGCTTCATCTGCATGAAAAATGGTCAACCCTAACACCATTTCCATTCCTAATAAAAACAAAATAATCGCCCCCGCTATCGCAAACGAAGCCACATCAATTCCAAATAGTTTCAAAATTCCTTCTCCTACAAACAAAAAAAGAATCATCAACGTCGCCGACAAAATCGCCGCTTTTTTCGCATCAATCGTTCCATATTTTTGTTGCAAAGAAATCACTACGGGAATAGAACCAATAATATCAATGACCCCAAATAAAATTAGTGAAACTGAGACCATTTCTGTGAAATTTAAATGACCAAAACTCATCGTAAAAAAATAAGGAAAAAATAAATCGAACCCGATTGTATTAATTGAAAAATTTTGACAAGTTTTTTTTAAAATTCTAAATCAAAAGGATATTTGACAGACGAAATGAAATATTTAAGATTCTTGCGTTTTATATTTAGTTAACAGAAAATGAAAGACAAAATTCTACAACGATTTGGGCTTATTATCTTAATAGCTCTTGCTGCCGCTTCATTTGCGGTCCCATCTAATTGGTTTGGAAACACACAAGTCGGAAAATTCTTTGCCGAAAAAAGTGTTACCCTCGGACTTGATTTAGCCGGTGGAGCCGAATTAGATTACAAAATAGACTTATCAAAGGCTATTGAACAAAACAACGATTCAAATTTTGAAAATGATGTAGACATCAATCAAATTGCTGAATCAGTTCGAGACGCCCTCGAAAAACGAGTCAATCCAGCCGGAGTAGGAGAAATTTTGGTTACACGTTCAACTTTTAACGATGAAGAACACGTGTTAATACAAATGCCCCCAAGTTCAAATTTGGAAGAAGCCAAAGCCAACGCCGAACAAGACAACCGTTTAGAATTTTTCCGTGAAAACCCAGAAGGATTAATTGGTGAAAGATTAAAATTAGCCACCATTCTTACCAAAGAATTAACCGCTAACAATTGGGATACCAAAATAAAAGAATGGCAAACAGCTGACAAAAAAAATACCGTTTTAAACACCGTTAGCACCGCTAAATTTAAAGACCAAATCACCGATCAAGCACTCGCCAAACAATTATTTAAAACAGATGCTGGAAACGTAGTACAATCAATTATTACATCTCAAACTGACTTGGCTTACACTGTAGACGAATCAGGAAAATTAAAAATTTCAGCGTTGCCCAAAAAATTCATTGGGTTTGCAAAAGTGTTGACCAAAGAAACAGTAGAACGAGAAAAAACTATTCCTGTAGCTATGGAAGCTCGACACATTCTCTTAGGATATAAAGGGGCTCAACGAGCAGCTGAAACCATAACTGACACCAAAGAAGAAGCCAAAGCCAAAGCTGAAAAATTATTGAAAGAATTACAAGCCAATAAAGCGGCTGATTTTGACGCCAAAGCGAAAAAATTATCAACCGAACCAGGTGCTGATAAATCAGGCGGAAACCTCGGAACCTTTGGTCCAGGACAAATGGTAAAAGCGTTTGAAGAAGCTATTCTCAAACAAGCGAAACCAGGACTCATAGATTCTGTTATCGAAACCCCATTCGGGTTTCACGTAGTAGAAGTACTCAACTTTACGCCAGAAAAGAAAGAAACCGTAACTGAACCAAAAATCACCTACCAAACCTTTGGTTGGGATCCAGAACAGTTTATTTGGGATCAAACCGAATTAGATGGTTCAAAATTAGAAGTAGCCGCCATTGGATACAACGAAATCGGAAACCCAACTGTGAACCTGTTGTTTAATGCCGAAGGAGCCGAAATCTTCACCAAATTAACACGAGAAATTGCCAAACAATCAAATGATGGAGCCTGTGGAGAAAAACAAGCTTGCCGACTTGGAATTAAAGTTGGAGGAAACTGGCGAACTCGAGCCACTGTAAAAGAAGAAATTTCTGGTGGACGAGCCCAAATTTCTGGTGGATACAGCTTTGAACAAGCCAAAAAAGAAGCCGATAGTTTAAATTTAGGAGCCATTGACGCTCCAGTTTCATTGGCTGGACAAATGACCATCCAACCAAGTTTAGGAAAAGCCCAATTAGACAGTAGTCTTAAAGCCGCTGCCATTGGTTTGATTGCGACGATGCTCTTTATGATTTTCTTATACCGAGGTCCTGGGGTTATTGCTGCTGGAGCCTTGTTATTATATGTAGGAATCTACGTAATGTTATTGAAAATTTGGCCAGCCAGTCTTGGTGGACCAATCGTATTAAGTTTGGCTGGAATGGCCGGAATTGCCCTCTCGGTAGGGTTAGCCGTTGACGGAAACGTGCTTATTTTCGAACGAATGCGAGAAGAAATAAAAAATGGAAACACTTTACACAAATCAGTTGATTTAGGATTTGAACGAGCTTGGACGGCCATTTTGGACTCAAATATCACCACTCTCGTTTCTTGTATTATCTTGTTCAACATTGGAAGTGCCATGATTAAAGGGTTTGCTATTACGCTTATCCTAGGAACACTGTTGTCTCTTTTCACGGCCGTAACAGTAACCCGAACTTTGTTACATACCGCCCTTCTCTGGAAAAAAACACACAAAATCTCTTTCTGGACCAAAAAATAATTCTCAGACGAATCACTTAATCTTTTACTATCATGAACATTACAAAAACACGAAAAATTTGGTTTGCCTTCTCAGGCGCACTGGTGGCACTTAGTTTGATACTAACTTTTGCCCTCGGATTAAACCTCGGACTTGATTTCTTAGGAGGAGCTCGATGGGATTTATCATTGCAAAAAGACGGAAAACCAGTCGTACAAAAAACCGTACAAGAGTTTTTTGAAACCCAAAAAGGGTCAATTTTGACGAAAACACCAAAAATCCAAGCTACCGAATCAAGCTCATTCTTGGTTACAATCGAAAATATTTCTGACGAACAATTACACACGTTAAAAGAAAACCTTTCACAACAATTTACGGTAACCGAAAACAGTTTCCGAAAAGTTGATTCTTCTATTGGAAAAAGCTTTCAACAAAAAGCTTTCTGGGCGGTTATCTTCACATTAATTGGAATTATCCTTACTATTGCTATTTCGTTTTGGAAAGTGCCAGACAGTGTTTCTCCTTGGCAATTTGGAATCGTGGCCGTCATTGCCTTATTCCATGATATTATCATTTTATTAGGAGTTTTCGCCGTCCTAGGATACATCTTCAACATAGAACTTGATTTGCAATTCATCACGGCCCTTTTGGCAACCCTTGGATTCTCGGTAAATGATACCATTGTTATTTTGGACCGAGTACGAGAAAATCTCAAAAAGGCGAATGCCAAACAAAATAAAGAAGACGTGATTGAAATGTCTGTACAACAAACCTTACAACGATCTATCAACACCTCTGTTTCAACCCTCCTACCGCTCATCGCGTTGTTAATAGCTGGAGCAAACAGTATTTTCTTCTTTGTATTAGCCCTAACCGTTGGAATTTTTGTAGGAACATATTCTTCAATCTTCTTAGCCGCTCCATTGCTTCTTCTTTGGGGGAAAAAACGATAAGACATATCATAAAAAACAAACCCTATAAAAATATCATTTCAAAAGAAATGATATTTTTTTACCAAAATCAAAAAACTTGCTTGATAAAAAAAATTTTATTACACTAGAAACGATTTAAAACATTTTCACATGAAGACCTTCATTCAATACACAAAAAAATTACTCGTATTAGCAGCACTCCCTTTATTATTTGGACTAAATTTGCCAACCACCTTTGCTGGCTACCCAACTCAAGTACCAAATGTACAAGCCACAGTTGAAGGTGACACCGTAAAACTCACTTGGGACGATGCTACTTCAGACGACGATGCAGTTATAAAATACAAAATTTATTATGGGAAAGAATCTGTAAAAGAAGAAGGACAAGATTATTCTGAACTTCCAATCGAAGTCGGAACTGGAACCAATAAAAAAGAATATGTTTTCGAAAACCTTGAAAAAGAAGTTCCCTACTTCTTTGCCATTACGGCCATTGATAGTTCCGAACGAGAATCACAAAATTATTCGATTGAAACTACCGCCACAATTCTGGCAACTACAACCCCAACCGAAGAAAATACAACCGAAACAACCGATAAAATTACAGAGCCTAAAGAAGAAGAAAAAGTAGAAGAACCAAAAGAAGACCCTACCACCACAGAAAAACCAGAAATAACCGCTGACCCAGTTGACACAGCTCCAACAACCAAACCTAATACAACCGTTTCACCAAAAGGAGAAACGACTATTAATGAAGAAAAAAAAGACGCTCCAGAAAAAGAACCTACCGTCGAACCATTCGAACCAAGTGCTCCCGCTGACACAGAAGCCCCAACTCCGGCTAAGGATATTCAAGTTATCAACCACCAAACAACCGCGACCATCACTTGGGTAAAGTCTGATTCAAATGATGTGGCCTTTCAACGATTAGCCTATAAAACAGGAACTGATAGTTGGCAGTACAAAGCTCTTTCAACCAATGACAACCAAACAAAACTAAAAACTGAAGCACATCAAAAATATCAGGTAAAAATAATCAGTACTGACACCGCAGGAAACAAATCGGAATCAGAAGTGAAATCATTCTCAACTGATTCATTAGCCAAAGCTGGTCCAACCAGTACTTTAGCCATTATCATTGCCCTCGGATTCTTAGCCTTAGTGCTCTTTACGGCTAAACGACGAGCCTAAAATCTCCATGGAACCAATCCGTTTACAAAAGTTTTTAGCCCAACAAGGGTTTGGCTCTCGCAGAAATGCCGAACAATTAATTTCTGACAAAAAAGTAATCATCAACGGAACCGTCGCCCAATTAGGAGACAAAGTTCAAGGAAACGAACGTATTTTTGTCGAGGGGAAAAAAGTAAAACCCATCAAGCACAAGAAAAAAATTGTCGCCTTTTATAAACCCGTCGGCGTAGAATGCACCATGAAATCATCCGCTGAAACTGAGACGTTGGCTGATTTTGATTTTGGATTCTTCCCAGTTTTTCCTGTCGGACGACTAGACAAAGACTCACAAGGATTATTGCTTATGACCAACGATGGGGATTTAGCGAACAAATTAATGCACCCACGATACCATCACGAAAAAGAATACGTTGTATCCGTCAACAAAGAAGTTACCACACAGCAAATAGAACAATTAGGAAATGGAAGTTTAAAAATAGACGGGAAAAAAGTGAACCCCGCTCAAATAAAACCAATTTCACCAACGGTTTTCTCGATTATTTTAACTGAAGGACGGAACCGACAAATTAGACGAATGTGCCAAGCCGTTGGTCTAAAGGTAATCGATTTACTCCGAATTAGAATTGAAAAAACCCATTTAGGCTCACTCAAACCAGGAAAAAAACGATCGGTTGATATCAGATTTTTTACGGACAACAAGTAAACCGATTATCTGGCTCATAACTTGAGTCTCCTAATTGATTGTGAAAATAAATTTCACGACCGTCACTCTCTCGACGGTACCCCAAACGAACCCCAGCAGTGGGATAACAATAATATTTATATGCATATTGACCTGATGTCATATCTCCTTCCATATTATTGATAGGGTCAACCGGAACTTTGTCTAAATATCCTTCTGTTTTTAAAAACGGCATAAAACTATTTCCTTGTGAAGAATAATCCCAAGCTCCAGCATTGTGACCATGGTAATCTCCAACATGAGGAACGCATCCTTTTTCTGTTTGCCGTAACAATAACGCTTTATAAATTGTTTGCATATCGGAAACACGCACCGCATCACGAGCCCTGGCCATATACACTTTATATTGAGCAATTCCCATCCCAGCCAAAATACCAACAATTACTATTACTACTAACAACTCAATCAACGTAAAAGCTGTTTTTGTTAATCGGCTATTTAACGAAGACGAGACGAGACGAGACGAGACGAGACGAGACGAGAC
>PDWI01002829.1_pt1 | contig 25585 bp, 32 predicted proteins | sample 1430891 | NCBI WGS metagenome assembly PDWI01 (sample SAMN01162508, study PRJNA174530) | Oral metagenome, whole genome shotgun sequencing project. | biome: Marine environment; feature: Marine mammal; material: Swab sample of the gingival sulcus; isolation source: swab sample of gingival sulcus...
CTGCGGTAAAGGCCTGCATCGCAGCAAGCGTTTCAGCATAAGGCGTTACCCCTAATTGACGGACGCTAATCGTCATGCAATCCTCAAAAATTACCCTAACTATAGTGCTATGCATTAATTTTTGATAACCTTTTTCAGGTATTTCGACTTGTTTTGATACTAATTTTGAAGAATGGCTGATATCCACTCGATGATTATTATAAGCTAACATTTTTTAAAAATCTAGGTATTTTTTTTTACCTACGGTTATTTTCTTTCAATTCAGCAAACTGACGCTCTATACTGTTAGAAAAATCAGTCGATTCTATCATTTGCCTCAGTTCACTATTTGTTATATTTGTTACCGGAACCAAATAAAAACTCAATTTAGGCGTTTTTGCAGCCGGTGAATTTTTCTTTTTATAAATATGCACTTGCTGTCCCGCTATACTAACATTTGTTTTCTGATTGTGTAAAGATTTCTGTATTATCTTGGCCGCATCAGCCATTTCAGTCCGGCTATCAATGCTTTTAACCAGACCTTTTTTGTGTGCATATACCGCAAAAATAATGGGCGACATCATGGCTAAATGCTTTTTTCCCTGGTATTCGACAACAAACAGTGGGCTGTCGCGATTGATAGTGTACTCCTTGGCCTCGGCTTGTTCGGCGATCCAATCAAAAAAGTCTCGAACAACTGCAGCATGATTTGTCATGTCCACAGGCTTTTGCTGTGCTTTTGCTGACGCTGTTTTGGGTATCGGTGCGAATAAATCCGACACATCATCATTAAATACTGCCCCAGCAGCTGTCGTTTCTGCACTTCCTGCCCCAGTGACTGCTGTACTGATGCTTTCTGATTCTGTGAACGGCATTTCTTGTTCTGCTTCAGTGACTACCGTTTCATCTAATGCTGATTCATTGCTTATCTTAGATTTCGACTTTGGCTTTCTTGCTGAGGTTACTGATTCAGTAACAGGTGTTTCGCTTTCTGATTCATGGATTATCTCTACGATGCGACCTGACAGTGGCACAGGTACATTATCGGCAGCATATAAGCGTCGATTTTTAATTTTGATACAGGTAAATGTTTGATGAAATTTTTGATTATTAAGACTAATCTCTACTCTGAAAATTGCTTGGCCATCGACTGGATTGGTTTCGCAAAAATTCTGCTGTTGCAGCTCATCAAAAATCCGTGTGTTATCGCCGGGAATGTCAGTTGCACCGTATTTTTTCATTTCTTCCCGTATCATTTCAGCAAAAGGCTTTGCTACAGCATATGTGTGATTTTTTCCAACCCAAATGGCCGCACCAGCGCGGTTTTTGGGAATATTGTTGTTGTTTAAAATCAACCGCAAAGTACGCATGATTCGTTCGCCGAAATTTTCAATATTAGCACCTGGAAATTTGCGCGAGTCATTGGTTATTTTCAAAGCTTCTGCCGTTGATTCGCGGTCAGCAGTTTGTACAATATTTCCCACACTACCCCATTCATATTTGTCATTCTGAATGTAACCTAAAACCTCTCTAAAAACATCTAGCTCAGCAGATAAATAGGACAAACTGATACTATCTAATAACTGGGGCAGAAAACTAACCCCTATTCGCTGATGCAGCTGATAGTATTCAGTCGGCTTAAACACCATCTTGTAAGTTTCTACCCCCTGATGCAGTAATGAACTACCAATCACCTCGTGCGGATGCTGCTTATCATCAACGAAGGTAACCATCGTTACGATTTTTCCTATGTCGTGGCATAAGGCCGCGACAAAAACAGCATAAGTCCACAAATTTTTCTGTGCTTCAATGATATCTGGCTCTGACGATAGAGGTAGCGTGTATTTTTTTCGCTCATTAATGGCTTTCTCTGCAACTGATAGAGTATGAATGATTAATCCCCCGGCAAAACTGTGATGATGTGCTTGGCTGGCGGGTGCGAGCTGTACTATTTCGCAAAACCGATGTATTGGTTGCAAATACATTTTTTCAAATCGCAATTTATCAATCATGACCTTGCGCTTGATCGATAGTATGCGATTTGTCTGATTTAGAAAACGGATTAACTCATCACCTGTCATCACCGGTAGCGCCTCATAGTTGAGTGCTGCCGGATTATCGGGGGTGTCGCTTAGTGATTTTTTTACTGTGCTGAGAATTCTGCGGAACATAACTTTTGATCCAGTTTTCTATGATTTCTTCGCTGGGAAATGGATTATCATCGTACCAATTTTTTATTTTACCTTTTGAGCGTGCTTTGAATTCGCTATAGGGCTCAAACAATGGATTCCAAACGTCACCCGCATTATTTTCATTTACAAAACGCCAGCGAAAGCAGTTGAGTTTTTTAATAAAAGCCCTTACTGCCATGTCAATATTGGGTGGCTCACCTTCAATTGCCTGTGATAGTAATGGGAGGGTTTCTATATATTCGGTAAGTGCCTCGATTGGGTTGTCGTTAAATTCATTGATAACTTCGTGTGCTTCATATATCTGTGACAGCTTATTGATTACTGGCTGATATCTCTGCTTCAAGTTGACGTCGTTCATAATGCTCCGCTACTGTGAGTTATACATCCTTTCCTTTAAATCCTTTGCCGCGATAGCGGCTTACCCTTAACTAACGCGCGATAGCGCGCCTTTCCCATTAGCAATCCATCTTCCCGCCTCGCGTGGCGGGAAGATGGATTGCAGTCCCTTACCCTTAGCCTTTGCATCGTAGCCCCCCATTCAGGGGGCGGAGATTCCTTTGGATAAGTCCCTTACCATTTATATCCTTTTTAACTGTGTTCTGCACATTTATTTGGTACGCATTGCTAAATAATCCGTTCCGCATTTTAAGGAATCAATCCTCTATAAACCCTACCATCGACTAATCACAACTTGTTACGAGGTAAGGTCATGAGACCTATTATTTATTCCATCTTATTCGCATTTTTAGTAAATCAGGCTCAAGCGCAGAAATATTATGGCAAGGGTTACACCATTGTTGATCAAGCTGTCGCCTACGATGATTTAACTCTGTCTGTTTATAAAAAAATTACTGCTAAGACAGTTAAAGGGGCTTTAGAGCAACTTTTAAATGGCTCAGGTTGGCGTCTTGCCGAATACATTGCCAGTGAACCTGAAATTAATCGCCTCTACTCGCAACCTTATCCACAACATAAACGCAAACTAGGGCCCATGCCTTTGGAAAACGCACTTGTTTGGATTGCGGGCGATGCTTGGCAGCTAGTTGTCGATCCTGTCAATAAATTGATCTCTTACGAGCTGTCACCTCGTTACACCTGTTTTCCTTCAACTAAAAAGGTCTGTCATCTATGAAACCAATCTATTTTCTTTTTGCTATTTTATGGGTTGCGGGCTGCGCATTACCTCCCGATTCATCAAATAACCCAGTCAAAACATGCAAGTACGTTGAGCGCGACTTAACAGCAACTTGGGAACAACGTTCCTACTGGTGCCTGCCCTATAAAAAACAGAAGCAAAATAAGCGTATTGACCTAAGTAAGGAGACGAACTCATGATTATGAAGTCGTTTTCACTTGTAGTTATTTCACTGCTTTTTACAAGTAGCGTAGGTGCACAGCAAACTATTACTTACACAAGCTTCAACGATAAGCAATTAAAGCAACAAATGGTGAAACACTGGAAAATCACCGAAGAAGAATACCAACGCTACGCTGACTTCATGAATGTCGAAGGTCGTTATCGCTACAAAGATTTAACACCACTCGAGGTGCTAGGCATAGCAGCAGAGGACGAAGCAACCCGCCAGTATTACGCAAAAAAAGCCGCCATCGAAGAATTGGCCGAAGTCAAAAAACAAATGGAATTTATTCTGCTGACTACGCAATATAAAACTGAAATATACGAGAATGATCCCGAAATTCAAGCACAAAGAGCAGCGGCCAAAAAACGTTTAGCCGAACAAGCTAAAAAACAAATCTTCAAAGACCAGCGACTAAACGAGGCGCTGAAGCAGCAAAACGAGAAATAGCCATGATTAAACGTTTGCTGATCGTGATTGCATTGAGTAATAGCCTGAGCGCAGTTGCCGCCACCGCGACACCTGTACCTCGCTACTTTGCTGAGCTGCCATTAACAACGGTACAGTCACGTCAGTTATACGCATTGGCTTTATTCAACAGCCGTCAGCGCATTGGTAATCAGTGGATTGCTTGGCCGTGGTCAGTGTATCCAGAAAGTAGTAACGGCAAAGCCGTATTTCTACGCGACCAACTTGAATTAATTCGCTACTTGAAGGCTTCGCCGCAAACACCTTTTGGCCTCTACGCATTAACGATAGACGACTTTACCAAGCATGGTTACAACAGTTCAAATTTATTTTTACTGACACAACCACTGACACAATTGCAGGTCGTGGCAAAGCATTTTGACGGTGCTAATAATCAATGGTTGTTAACGGTAGCCAACCAATTCAATATCGCTAAACCGCAGCAACGACGACTTGCCCTGGTACAGCATAAAATACCATCGGCATATTATCTGGAAAGACTTATTACAATAAGTTCAAAACGCTACGGTGTCCCTAAGTCGCTTATTAAGGCCGTTATTCGCGCAGAATCAGCCTTTAACCCTAAAGCTGTCTCTTCAGCCGGGGCTCGCGGTCTCATGCAAGTAATGCCTACGACCGCACGAGAAATGGGTGTCAATCCTGACCGTTTATTTGAACCAGCGATCGCTATCGACGCCGGTACTCGTTACTTGGCTCAACAATTGAAGACATTCAAATCAATTAAACTGGCAACCGCAGCTTATAACGCCGGCCCAGGTGCGGTACGAAAATACAATTACCAAGTTCCGCCTTATCGAGAAACGCAAAATTACGTAAAAAAGGTTGAACGCTTTCACCGACATTATCTGCGTCAGGAGAAAGCCTAATGGCCGGGCCAAAATACCGCCGCGAAGCATTACTACGTGATCCACATGAGCGGATTGCAGCCTTAACCTATTTTACCGCCGCAACCGGCCTGATGGTAGGTTCAGAATTGGCATTTTTAGTACCCAGTGTGGCTTATAGCGGTGCATTATTTTTTGGTTATCGTGGCATCAAACGCTGGCGCGAAGCAGCGAAAGTCATTAAATATCAAAAAGGCATTCGCAACCTACCGCTTTATATCATGCGCTCTGACGAGCTCAAGATCTCTTACAAACAACAGTACCTTGGCCAAGGCTTTAAATGGACAACCAAACACGCACAACGGTTGTACGACCTGGAAATGACACGCAACGAAAAATATGAGTCTCAAACTAAAGGCTATAAGCGTGCACGAAACTTTTGCTATACCTACGAAAACACGCCAGCCGTTGCACCGATTATCAATTTTTTAGAATCTAATAGCCGGTTCAACCCGTGGAAACCATTACCGGATTTAGGCGGTCGGCCAGCTTTACATGCTGTGGGTATGCCTGAAGGCGAAATGCCGATCTTACAATCACTGTCATCACGAGTCGCGCATACCTTTGTACAAGGCACCACGCGCGTAGGCAAAACCCGATTAGCGGAATTACTCATCGCTCAAGACATTGCCAGAGGCGATGTCGTCATTGTATTTGACCCTAAGGGGGATGCTGAGCTATATGCACGCTGCTATACAGAAGCTAAAAAAGCCGGACGCTTGGATAACTTCTTCGGCTTTCATTTGGGCTTTCCTGAACACAGTGCCTGCTACAACCCTGTTGGCAGCTTTTTAAAGCTCACTGAAGTAGCCAGCCGCATCGCCGGTCAAATGCCGAATAAAGGGCAAAGTTTAGCATTCAAAGAATTCGTCTGGGCATTCACTAACACTACCGTGAAAGGAATCGTTGGTGTGGGTAAAACGCCATCTTATCCGCTGATTAAAGCCTATTCACAAGATATTGATCCGCTTTTTATCGAGTACATGGGGCAGCTTTTTGAAAAGCATTTGGGTAGTGGTTATAAGTCTGAAATTGAGAAGATTAAGCAACTTATCAACCTCAAACCTGATGAACGTCGCGCAGCCGGTTTAGACATCAAATTACCGCGTGCTATGCAAGATCGTAGCGATTTCGGTAAAGCCCACTACATTCTGTTTATACAAAACAAAGACATGATGCGCTTAAGCAGCAATGAAGAAGATACGGCTTTATCCCTAATGAAATGCTATCAGACGGATCAGTCGTATATGGCTAAATTGGTTGCCTCACTGGATCCCTTCCTAGAAAAAATGACTACCGGCAAAGTCGCTAAATTAATTGCACCGGATTTTGTTGACATCACCAAAGACTCCTATTCATGGTCACAAATCATACAATCGGGAGGCATCGTTTATGTCGGCCTTGATGCGCTGTCCGATCCGGAAGTCGCCGCTACGGTCGGCAACTCAATGTTCGCAGATCTTACCTCGGTTGCTGGTCGCTTATACAAACACGGTAAACACCACGGGTTGCCTCCATATGCTAATTCAGCTTATGAACCGCGTATCTGCTTACATGCCGATGAGTTTAACGAACTTGCGGGTTCTGAATTTATTCCAATGCTCAACAAGGCGGGTGGGGCCGGTATCCAGGTTACCGCCTACACCCAAACAGCCGCTGATATCCGAGCACGGCTTGGCGATGTCAACAAGGCGCAACAGATGGAAGGCAACTTCAATACCCTGATTATGTTGAGAGTATTGGGAGAGGATACCGCACGACTGCTCACAGAAAAACAACAACAAGTCACCGTTTCGCACCAACAAGAAATTTCCGGCGCCAATGATAATGCCGATATAGATTCCGATGTCCATTTCACCAGTTCCACGCAAACGCGCGACATCATGAAAGAGACCGATCTAATCCGAGTCACTGATTTAACCAAGCTCCCTAAAGGTCAAGCCTTTGCTCTTTTGGATGGAAACAATCTTTACAAACTGCGTATACCTTGGCTCAAGCCAGCAAAAGAGGATGAACTACCTGAAAGCATCGGTGTTGTTGCGCAGAGTATGCGCGAGCGATATACCAGCATTGATGATGCCTGGTACCAATATAAACAGGATTTCAACCCTGTCGCAGTTATCAACAAAAATTTAACAGCTGACCAACAGGGATACGATGCCTTTGTCAGCTACGATCTGAAACAGCTCGGAGATGTAAATGTCTTCTAAAACTGATTCAGTACCAGAAAAGCGCGGCCCCAGCAAACTTGCACCTATCACAGTGCCACTGAAAATAATCTTGCAAGTGTCAAGCTACCTTGTTGCTTCAATCATTATTGGCACGCTTATAGATTATCTCGGCATGTGGCTTGATTGGTGGGATGCTTCTCATCAAATGCAAGTGCTGGCTAAGGACATTGGTTATCTCGGCGAAAACTTCACCATGTCGATTTTTGCCAAACCTCCTGCCGAAGTAGCGATTGAAATCAGTCGATACGTTCAACGTTTTATGACACCGTCGATTTACATTGGCCATCAAGATTTTTTCTTCCTGCGTTTTGTCAAAGCTGCTTTGCAATTTGTCGAACCTCTTTGGCAAAACCTCGTCTATTCAGCCATGACCGTAGCAGTACGTTGCTTTATTATCGCCATGAGTGTGAGCTTCTTTATCATCGTATTTATTGTCGCTGCGGTAGATGGCTTAGTAGAGCGGGAACTACGAAAAGAAGGCGGCGGCGTCGAACACTCCCAGCTCTATCATCATTCTAAGGCCTGGATTGGCCGTGTACTTGTCGTTTCACCCATTATCTACCTTTCTTGGCCGGAAACGATTAATCCCAGCATTGTCATTCTGCCTGCGGCCGCTTCATTCGGCCTTGCCACTTATATGACTTTCTTTACTTTCAAAAAACACTTATAGATATGATTTATATAAAAAAAACATTAATTATTTTAACCCTTTTTATCACTTGCCACGGGCAAGCGCAAAGCCAGCAACAAAAAGATATCAGCCTATTAGTCAAAGATCTGACCTATCTAATTCAAGTTGCTGAACAACTACAACGTCAGTATGGAGGTGACCAATCAAAAATCCGATTTAACTACCCAGCGCTTATAGCGCAACTTAAGTCCACGCGAGCTGCCACGCAAGAATACCTCAATCAAGAGTTATATGAACTGCACACTGCGCCGCCCGCTGTTTATAAACCCGACCTAACCAAAGTAAAACCATGAGCGACATAGCAACATCGTTCACTTCAGGCGCAGGTATTAATGACCTGAATATTATCTTGCCTTTGGCTATTTTTCTTTTCTGTATTGTGTTCATGGCAGGAGGGACTTTAACAACCTTAGTCCACGAAATAAAACGCGGAATTGATGACCAAGGTGAGTTGATAAAAAACCTTCTCACCATTTTGGTGGGATTTGCGTTGGTTATGGCATTTTTTGCAATGTTAAGTATTTAATTTAAGAGGTACAAATGAATAATTTACAATCTACGGCGTTATCACGCCAAACAACAGTAGATACGCTAACTGTTTGGCTGGTGTGCAAATGGGTGATGGTTTTCGCCATTATCTATTTGGGGCTATTTATGTTTTTTGATGTCTTTGCAGAAGAAACTTCCAATAACCCTCTGGCAAACGTTACGATCGCCAGCGGTACTGACAATAACATTGGCAGTATTATTGAATGGGCCATAAAAATTCTTGGCACTGGGATAATTTCAATTGCCGTTATTTATGCTTTTAGCTCCGTGCTAATCAACCTCGTTCAATCTCTAGGTCAATCTGTTCGAGATGGAAATTGGGGTGGCTTCTTTATGTATCTGATGATGCTATTTTTGACAGTAGCCGTCATTATTTTGGTTGGCGGACTAGCGTTTACTGTACTAGACAAAATCGGCACTTTGATTTCTGCTACGCAAGCCAGCACAGACTAATGAATAACCAACGCTCAAAGCCCGCACAATTGCTAACTGAGCTCGAACGTGAGCCTGTGGTGTACGCTGGCTGTACGTGGACTGAAATATCACGACAGCTTTATCACTCGACGCTAATCGGATTTTTTATTGCCCTAGCGTTAGGTGTGGGACTTTGGGTGTTGGGACTTATTTTCCCCGTCATTTTTGTCATATCATCATTCACAATGTTTATTTGGGCTTTCATCTTTACTCGCTCAGGATTAAAAAAAATCGCAAAAAACCGTATAGGTAAGCCATTGTTTTACGAAAAACATATCAATATTTACAAATCAAATCGATTCGTTCAACCCCAACGAATTGTTTTTCAGAGAGAAAGAAACCATGCAAATAAAAAATAAAAATGAACAACAATTACAAGAGATTCGTATCAAGAATCGAATCATTTTTTTGCTTGTACTGATTATTGCTTTAGCGCTATGGAAATTTGCAACCTATCCTAAACAATTAACAATTTATACGGCCCCGGATATTTCTAAGGCGTTTGTACAAAAAGTAGATGATGTCCCACTTACAACCGTTTACGGCTTCACTCGAACCCTATGGGAAACCATGCATTATTGTCAGGAAGACTGTAATAAAGAATATTTAGATAACTTGCAGCGTTACCGGGCATTTATCACACAGAAATGTTACCGTGAATTATCTGAGCACTTTCAATCTCATAAAGACTTGTACCGCTTGCGCTCTCGAATGTTATTACCGACCGATGAATCAGGTTTTTCAACAGAACGAGTCAAAAAAATCTCTAACGGACTTTGGCATACCTACCAACAGTTTTTACTTGAAGACGACATTGGTGGCATCAAAACACGTAAACAAATTATGGAGTATCCGCTCCGTATCGTAACTAGCCAAACTCCTACTATTAACAATCCCTGGGGATTAGCAATTGATTGTTACTGGGATGAGATAAAAGTAACCGAATATAAACCTTTACAGGAGATAAAATAAATGAAAACCAATAAAACCCTAAAGCTTCTGATAATCGGTCTAATCTCGTTGACTTGCTTTGCTTTTGGCAAAGAAGTCGTGATAGGTAAAGGCCCTATACCTATAATTCTTCAGCCCGGTCATGAAGTTCGCATCGAGTTTCCAGAAACTATCATTAATTTGAATATTGAAGCAGAAGCAGATAATGCTCTAAAAACGCTCATTAAACCTGACGGTACTGTCCTGTGGAAAGCGACGAGAGATTTTCCATTATCGCGTGCTTTAGCCACAACCGCCAAAGGTGAACTCATTGTCCTGGATATTAAAACTGGCAAAACCAACGAACAAGTGATTAAACTGGTCAGAAAGCAATCATCGGCTATGAGACCTGCCGGAATGACTAATACAACTCCGGAAAAAGTGCCGAACCAAGACCCTTATGTCTTAATGCCTGACTTTTTACGCCAACAATACGATACCGGCGGTATCAGCGTCGATGCCGATAATATGTTAATTGCCACTGAAGCCAAAAAAAGTAAGCCTGTCAGTTATACCGAGATGGCCGCCTTTGCCATGCAACACTACATCGGCCCAAAACGTTTAATCGCAGAGCTGCCAGCTCAACGCATCAAAAATAATTTATCAACGGCTAAACTTAACCGATTGATTCGTGTTTGGAATCAAAAATTAAAATTGTCACCCCTTAATACTTGGGTATTAGACGAGCATTATATAACGGCCATTAAGGTTAAAAATATATCGTCAAGTTATTACTATTTTGACCCGCGTGCCATCCGTGGTCGTTTCCAATTTGTTGCCAGTCTACACGATGCTTTGGCACCATATGGTAGTGCCGAAAATGAAACTATCTGGGTTTTCATAACAGCAGCACCTTTGGCCAAATCAATGCTTAGCTTACGCTAGGAGGAAAACATGAAACTCGCAAAAATATTAGGGATGTTTTTATTGACTATCGTAATTGTTGGCCTTGCTTTTTACATCTTTTTTGATAGCGGCCAACAACCGGTACAAGTTACTAAACCTGGTCAACAAAAATTTATCTCGCCTAGATCTGCCGATGATCCAACTTATGGCCAAGAACTTCGTTCTTTAACTGCCACAGTGAAATCCACCGAACGTCAGATGCAGTATCGTGATCAATTACGAGAGAAAAAAACAAACCGAATGCAAAATGATATTAATCAATTAAGTCAGAAGGTTCAAAGTCTTAATAATGATGGCCGTTTAAATGAAGTAGAAGACCAAATCAAAAAAATTGGCGAACAGGGCATTGCTGCACAAAAAGACAATCAGCTTTTGCAAGATCAACTTGAAAAAATTACTCATGCTATCGATGAACTTAAAAACCAGCAACAAGCAAAAGATCAAGCGATTGCCTCCTTAACTGCCCAGTTACAACAAACAGGAAATAACCCGGATGCAACACTGAATATCGAAGAGCAAGTTAAGACATTATTCAATAAAATGAATCAATCTGATCAATCTGTAAATAACCCAGGACAGGTTACAACAGCTAATACCGACCCCTCGATTTACACGTCAACACCTGTGCGCTCTTCATATGACCATAAGCCTTATGGGACAGATGCAAAAATTGAAGGAAATACAGTCAACCTAGCAGGTCTTCTAGGAAATATTACTAATGAACCGCTGCTATTACCCAATAATCGGGGATCGTCTTCTAAAACTAAAGCCGTTAAACCAATCACTAAATTTCCGGTATATACCTTACCTGCAACAACCATGTTAACCGATAGTGTTTTATTAACACCACTGATTGGCAGAGTACCAATTCGTGGTAATGTAAACGACCCGTTTCGCTTTCAAGCAGAGATCGGGGCTGATAATTTAGCAGCAAATGGCCACCGAATTCCCGGTATACGCAAAGCAATAGTTGCCGGGATTGCCACCGGCATTCGCGAACAAAGCTGTGTTCGTGGACTTGTAACCACTATGACATTTATCTTTGAAGATGGGCGCATTCATAATGTCAGCCAAAATAGCAATAATGCCAAAGGGGGATTAGGTTATTTAGCAGATCCCTGGGGCAAACCCTGTATTCGCGGAGAGTACATTAACAATGCTGGCTCATATCTAAAAGACCGGTCATTAGCGGCTTTCTTAGATGGCTTAGCATCTGCCTATGCTCAGTCTCAGGTTGAACACCGTGAAACCAGTGCAGGCTACATAAATACCTTTGTCACCGGCAATACCTATGAGTTTGCTGCAGCTCAAGGTCTGTCAAATACCGCCGAAGAAATTGCCGATTATGTCCGCCAAAGAGCGCAGGACGCTTTTGATGTCGTTTATGTACCGCAAGCCAAACAAGTGCAGATTATCTTGCAAAACCAAATTAATATCGATTACGACACTAAAGGCCGTAAAACCTCTTATCTAAATAATACCCGTGGAGTCACTTATGATTAGACTAATTTTGACCACTACCGTGATATTTGCCCTTAGCGGGTGTTCAACTAAAATTCAGCCTTTACCTGACGAAGGCCCAACAACCGCTCAAATTATTAGCGGATCATCTTCATTGCAGACATCCACCGAAATGTCTCAAAGCGGATTACGCAGGTTTAGCCATATCACGCCACCAAATAGCATGAGCCGCCTTACACAACAGCGACTATATGATTTAAACAGCGACTTTAAACGTGTTCCTAATCCGCAAATTATCGGTTATGTTGCACCACACTTTAATCAAGCGGATATGCCCGTTCCCGGTTACTTCACGGTTTTTCGTCTTTACGCAAAAGACAGTTATGCGCTGTTTACTGAAGATGCCGCAGCTGGAATTAGTGAGGTGATTGAATAATGAACCCTTTTGTCAACGCAATGTTGCGACTAACAGGCATTGCGCCATTAGTCGGGCCGATGCCTCTGACGTTCCGACAATACGATAACTTGTTTGAAGCAAAACCGTCATTTGTCGATTATTTTCCCATAGTCGATTATGACCGGGAAAACAAAGTATTTGTCTTTGATGATCGAGTTAATGTCGGTTTGGCCTGGGAGCTGACCCCACGCGATTGCGATGCTAAACCGGAAGAGACGCTCGAACAATTTAATATTATGCTGGCCAAGGCATTAATTGATTTGCCATTGGACGAAACGATACCTTATACGGTACAAATATTTCTCGAAAATGCTGAGATCGAGAACCTCGGTACGCAAATGAAAAAAGCGCTTCCCGAACATCTGCAAGACGATCAATTTTCCAATGCCGTGGTTGACTTAATGCGCGATCATTCGAATTTGTTAACCCATGAATTTGGACTGTTTCAAGACAAGCGCGTTGCACAGGGCAAAGGGTGGCGCGTCAGCACACAGCGTATCTTTATGCTAATTTACCGCATAGCACCGGAAAGCTACTGGAAAAAACAACGTAAATCGCCGACCCAAAAAATTATTGATGATACACGCTCAATAATTATGGCATTAAATGGCCTAAAGGTTGGAGCCAGACTTTTAGATGATTATGATTTAATTCACTGGCTGGCACCAATCTTTAGTCATGGTGCCTACGAGGCCGAAAAATTTGACCGAGCTACACACGACAGCATGCGTCAATTATCGAATTACGATATCGGTCAACAATGCTTTCGTGTCTCACCACGGTATTATTTAGGGCAAAACCATGAAGATGTTGATGATTTTGATCGCGGTATCTACCGATTCGGCGATCAATATCTGCGCTATTTAACGACTGAAGGCTTACAACAAGTGCCAAACAACGGATGCCTAACCATTGCCCAAGACGATGATATCGCCTCGGTATGGGAGCAAATGCCCCCTGGTTCAATGATGACGTGGACTATCGTACCTCAGACCCAACAAAAAATCGATAGCCACATCGAACAGATTGAAATGACTACGCAAAATAGCACATCTGATCAAGTTACCTTTGCCAAAAACCAAATCAGCGAAGCTAAACGGCAACGTTTAGAAAATGGTGAGTATATTTATTATTCGCAAATCGGTATCTATCTTGCAGCGCCATCAATTGAGGAATTACACAATAAAACACATATGGCTATGGATGTTATCAAAGGGTCACACGCACTTTCTTTCATTAAGCCTGAACATGATCTGATTAGTCAAGATGCTTTTAAGTATTCTTTACCATTTGTTTACGATTTCGAGCATGACCGTAAAAATTGTGTTCGAGCTCGAATGACATATGTATCTCAATTGGCAGCTACTTTGCCGCTATATGGCGTAGGAAAAGGCAGTAAAAACCTTTGCTACATTATGTATAAGCGCTCAGGCGAACCGTTTATGTACAACCCCTACATCAAAACTGATCGTGTGCGTGTTGCTCACCAGCTAGTCTTTGGTCCTACTGGGGCCGGCAAGTCTGCTGCCATGATTAAACAAGGCCTAATGAGTATGGCGGTCAACTGCCCCCGCTTATTTATTTTAGATAAAGGCAACTCCTTTGGCTTGCTCGCCGACTATGCTGAAAGTTTGGGAAAAAAAGTCAAACGTTACACGTTTAATTCCAATTCGAATGATACCTTTCCACCATTTTTTGAAACGCAAAAAGCCCTTCAGGAAATCAGTACACAAGGGATACAAAGTGCCGGTGACGATGATGAAATACGTAGTTACATCGTCGAAATGCTAAATTCGCTTAAAATCATGGTTTCCGGTGGCAGCGCTAAAGAGATTAGCGAGATGAAACAGGCGGATATTAACTTTTTACAGAAGAGCCTGATCGCCGGATTACAACATGCAGTAGACAAAGGAAAAAAACACGCAACCATTAGTGATGTGCATGAACAAATGCACGAAGTTATTAAAGAAGAACCCATAGAAACGTTTAAAGTACGCTTTCGTACAATGGCAGATTCATTGGAACTATGGACTCAAAGTATACGCGGTAAGCTCTTTAACCAAATCGGTGAAGGATTTGATGAAACAGCAGATTTAACCTTAATCGAAACGGGTGCCTTAGCAGAAGAAGGCTCAGCTGATATGTTTGCCGTAGCTGGGCTCGCTACAATGAGTAATATCACGGCATTGGGTGAGCGCTGTCAGTATGACAAACGCCATATTGAGGTGATATTAGACGAAGCCCACTACTGGATGAAACTACTGATTCTAATAAACGGCATTATTCAAGCAACTAAAGTTTGGCGTAAGCTGGGTATTTGGCTAACACTCGCAACACAAGATTTTAGCGATATTCCACTGGAGGCCAAAAAAATCTTAACCCAAGCTGAATTCTGGCTACTACTGTCAATGGAAGAAGAAGAGGCACAGCAAATTTCTCGGTTTAAAGACCTCACACCAGAAGAACATCATCTCATTCGGCAAGCTATTATTGAAAAGCCAAACTTTGCCGAAGCCACGCTGATTTCAAAGCAATTTGGTTGTGGTTTAAACCGTCTTATCCCGCCTTCTTTGGTGCTGGCCTTAGCGCAAACTGAAAAGGACGAAAAAGCCGAGCGTCAATTATTGATGCAAAAACATGACTGCACTGAATTAGAAGCCGCCTTCATGATTGCAGATAACATCGAAGCCGGGCGGCGTAAATGGCAAGAATCCCACGACTTTAACTCGGAGTTCCTATGAAACACATTAAACACCTGATAATCACAACTCTTTTATTAAGCAACGTAACAATCGCGCAACAGCCCGACAGCATCTTAGGCAATCCTTCGAGCAATGTTCGCGCAGACGACATACCTGCAGGGAGTACCGGATACAACTATGTGGACGGCGCAGCAATGGCCAAGGACAGCATACCGGTACCTACTTATTCCCGTACTTATAAAGTTGATACACGTATACACGCCAATCGCTATCGCTCCTGTGGTGAATTACCCACTTTTAAGTTCAAAGATATGTTTGATAGTATTAAAGACGAAATTACACGGGAAATCAATGAAATGATAGGGGTTGCTCAGCAATTACCCGTTCTGATTGTTGCTTCTGTGGTTGAATATGCGATGGCAAAAATCAATCCCACATTAAAGCAGCTCTACACAGAGTATTTAGATGGTTATTTTGAGTTGTTCGAGCTTAATGTCAAAGCCTGTGAAGATGTTAGAGCTGATTTGGCTAAAAACCCCAATGCCAGTATTTTTGATGGCTTATTTAAAGTCGCTGTTGCAGATCAATGGGAGTACACCATCGGCACCGGCGGTTTCCGTAACACAGAGGAAGAAAAAGCTCGTATCGAAAAAGAGGCAAAAAAGCGAGGTGTGGTCATGGCTGATGGCAAACGTTACGGTGGACAAGACAATGAGCCGATTAATTTTGTCAAATCACTCGCAGAAACCGGTATTAATTTAATTGCTGGGCGACAACAAGACCAAGGTAATACTACCTTTAATGTCGCTGAAAGAAAAGAAAAGCCCATTACCGGTGTTTTTGAAAAGCCTCAAGAATTGATTGAATTTTTGGAAGATATCTACGGTAGCGTGGAATTTAAAATAGCTGCTGCCGGTACCGCTGATGCCGTAAAAAGTAAAGCAGGTGTTGGTTACTTCCTGCGCTATACCGAAAATCGAGCAAAAATTTATGAAAAACTAAAACAATATGTTAATCAATCAATATCACGGCAGGCATTTATCGATGAAACCGGGGTGCTTATTCCACCGGCCGTAATTGATGATATCCGTCAGACGGATACCTATGGTCGTCAGGTGGAAATTGAGCGGATGGCGAAAAAATATGCTATTGACGATTTGCAGCGCAAACTTATCTTTGCGCGTAGCGCGTTATCTGCTGGTATTACCTCGCCGGATATGCAACAAAGCCAGGTATCGGGCTTTTCCGAAAAAGCCTATAAAAAGCTCTATTTCGCGATCCAGGACGATTTAGCAGAACTTGATTCGCTGAAGTATTAATTAATTTGGAGGAAAACGGTATGCATTACTTATTCCGTTTTTTAAGTCGGTCTTTCATTATTCTTATTACTCTGATGATTGTCATCGCCGCTTCAGTGGCGATGCTCTACTTGTTTCCGGCAGATACACTACGCAACATTCAAACGAGTGTGGATAGTATCTGGTGGAAAGTCAGTTTAGTTCGTTGGATCATACTTGCATTGTTGATTATTAAAATTATTCCTTGGTATATACAGCGCAAATGTCAATCGTTATCAGATCAAACCAATGCGTTATCTGAAGAGTTTGCGTATGCACAATCACAAAATGCAAATTATGAAACTTTATGTGATATCGAACACCAATTTATTGATATGCAAAAGCTTAAAAATGCTTTTGACAACATAAAAAAACATTATAAATGGGTCGCTACGGGGCTAATTGGCATCGAAGTATTAGCGGTTCAACTCCCACACCTTTTATAGAGAAAAATCATGAACGCCTCAAGCTATTTAGAAGGATTCCTTACTGTTTACGGCTGGATGATGTATGAAACGTTATATCAGCTGTTTTCAATGATATGGTTAGTTTTTTTGCCGTTTCTTATGCTGTTATTTAATTTCTTTAGAGACACAATAACAGATAACAGCAATAGCGGGTTTGGCTTTTTTAAATCAAATCTTTTTTCGTTCCTATTTATGCTGGCAATACTGTTTTTCTGTGTTGTTCCTTTGGACGAAATCACCATTACCGGCAGCAAAGTCAATACTGTGTGTGACGATAATGTGTCACTCTCTGATCGCTATAATGATGGTGGATCTTCCGGCTCTACCGATTTTCAATTTGATGTTGACGAAAAAGGCAAAGTGCCAGTTATACCCTCACTGGTCATGCGCCTTGCCCAAGGTACAAATAATGTAATTTATAAAAATATACCTTGTATTTCCCAGGTTACCAATATGGCATTAGCCTTTGAGACCTCAAGAATTCGAGATACAGGACTTAAAGACCATATGTCCGCTTTTACTGATCAATGCTATAAAAAGGCCAGAGATCGTATTTTGAAACTGGAGGAAATCGCCGGACGGGGCACAAAAAAGAAGGTAGCAGAAGGGTTTGCGAGACAGTATGTTAACCGACTTGGTGGAAATTGGGGTGGCCTCTTTAGTGGAGTTGATGAAAAAAAGGAAATACGTTTTCAGGAAGAATATATGGGTTCAGATCTCATGCTATACATGATGGACGCTGATTCAACAACTTATGCAAATATTGGTGCTTACTTAAATAATGCGCAACTTACCGAGTGGCAGAAATTTGCGACAAGCAAACTCTATTCAGATCAACCGGTAGACGGTATACCTGGCAACCACCCGGACATGAGCAGCAATCAACAAACAGGAAACCTTGGCCCGGTATCTTGTAGTACCTGGTGGGCGACCATTAAACCCCAACTCAAAGAAGATGCCTTCAAAGATTTAACAATCAACGCTGTCAAATCGGATGAAGCGGCAAAGCAATGTTGGCTTTCCGGAGTTGTAAGCAATTTTTTTAATAATGCCTGCCAGAACCTTGTTAAGGCTTATTATAAATTAAATGATCCCAATAAATTTGAAGAAAAAATGGATGAAATCATCTTTAAAAGCCAAGTGACTAATAGCGGTTATGCGGCGCTGAGCAATGATGAAAGTACAGGGATTGGTGCTGCGCTCAACGCAGGAGCGCTTGCTTCAATTATCGGCTTTATTCCTGGTCTTGGAAATAATGTACTAGAAAATATTACCGATTCAGCGGTTAGTTTTTATGCTGAAATGTTTATGTATAAAATCATCGCTAAATTTTTGCAGCCTATGCTATTGATGGGAATTTTTGCTTTTTGGGGTATTTATCTGATTGTCAGTAGTTACCGTGGTGAAACAGTGTTTCGTGGATTAGTGCTGATTTTTGCGATCACTTTACTGCCCAGCATTTGGGCAATTGCCGATCATCTTGACAGCTACCTTTACCAGGCTATGTTTCCTTACAATGATGTCAAAGACTATAGCGATAAAAGCTCCAGTACCGTTGAACGTATGGTATTAGATGGCGCCTCGACCGTCTTTTACGTTATCTTCCCTTTTATCCTGCTATATATGATTTCTGAGGCTGGTGGGCCTAAGGGTGGGATAGCTCTTCAATCGACAGACAAACAGTCAAGCAATCTCGGGCGTACTACTGGTGGCTTAGGCGGTGGCTTAACTCCTAAAGTAATGAAGACAGGAATGAAGACAGGTCAGCAAGCGGCTAACAAAGGCTTTGGCATCGTCAAAAGTATGAGGGGAGGAAAAAATTGACGTGACGGCTAGAAAGGTCAAAAAACTGGGCAGGTTATATAAATATGACCAGCCCAGTTTTAGCGTATTGATAGAGATCATAATATCATCAATCCCAGTCTTGCATTCCTGCATTAGGTGAATAATTATTATCAAAGCGAACCCAGCCACCCATAAGATTCGGAGACTCATTATTGGAAACGTAGTCTAAATCACAATCTCGATTTCTACGTGTTTCCGTGTCCAATTCACTACTTGCGCTAGAGCTAATACCACTTTTTGCAAAAGCACCAAAAAAATTCAGCAAACCACTCCAAAAGCCCATTTTAAGCTTTTGTTTTTCTTTCTGCTCGTATGCTTTCGCTAATCGGGCAACGGCAGCTTTATCTAGTTTTTCGTATGCCATGGTATTTTCCTGTTTTATATAATCATTTTACGCTTGTTAGGACAGTTTTGTCAAATTTGCAAATGCCGCTTAAAATCCATACGTTGATGTAAAACGCGCAGGATACTAATATGCCCTTGGGGTTCGCGGCGATAAAAAATCACATGGCTACCTTCTTGATAACTTAGTAGGCTTGCGCTGATGTAATCTCGATTTCTACCCATGTGTGGTTGATTACTTAGCCACTCAAAGCGCTCGTATAATGCGCTGACATATTGTATCGCTTTTGCTTTACCCCAGTGACTTATGGAGTAACGGTTAATATTTCGAATATCTTGCCGTGCTATTGTAGTTAATTTATAGCCCATCATTCTCAATATCAGCAATAGCTGCGGATAATGGATAATCAACAAATTCGCCGTTATCCGCCTGCTGTTCACCGACAGCAATTAACTCTCTGAGTGCCTCTAGCTGCTTAGTATCCTCTTCTAATAATCGTAAGCCGGCACGTATAACTTCGCTGGTTGACTGGAAGCGTCCACTGCTTATTTGCTCACTAATAAATGAATTGAAGTGATCACCAATTATAACGCTGGTATTTTTCATTGTGTTTTGCTAAGTAAATAATAGATAATTATACCATAAGATGGTACAATTATCTATTATTTACTATTAGGTGAAAAAATGATTGAAAAAAATATCCTTAAAGCATTTGCCAAAGACTCTATCAAATCAAAGAGTGATCTCATAAACGTTTCAGTAATACCTTTGGTATCAGTAATTTTTTTATATGTGTATATTGGTATTTATAACGTTGAGATGTTAAGTAATCAGAAGAGTGCATTAATATACAATGCGCATGTGATTTTGTTTATTGTTATGCTGATAGTTATTTACGGTTATATTCTTCAAGATATCATCAGAAAATACATCAAACGACATGATGAAATTTCTCTTGAGGAATACAAAATCATTCATTCTGCCATGAATGATGGACTGCTTAGCGAAAAAGATGTTAAATCAACATCATTTACGAGCATCAGCAATTGGCAGTTTCTTATTTTACGGCAGCGTATTAAGTATAATGAAAAAAACAAAAAAGCAGCCGAAATAGAACAAAAAAAACAAGAAAAGAAAAATCTTAAGTCAAAAATTTTTTCTTAAAAAACTACCCCCTGACTCAGCGTGAAGTAATATGGGGGCGGTGTTTTTCGTCCAATTTAATATCATTCGCCAATAAGCCGATGATATTTAATAGCTCATCTGGTGAAAGACCGCGTTTAAGACACTTTTTAGCGTCACGCTTAAACTTATTTGTCCGGATAATCTCACGCATTTAATCGCTTAATAAATCGGCTTTTAAGGCTTCTATACTGTCAAACTTGGCTATGTTTACGCCGTTTTCCATATCTTGCATTGCCTGTATGGTTTCGGCGTTTGGGGTTTGCCTGATAAAACTTTTCATAAATTCACGAATAGCAACACTGGCAGGAATATCCTCAGCTTTGCATTTTGCGATGAAACTATCCCGTAAACTTTCATCAACTCGAAAAGACATTGCCACTTTACTCATAATTGTAAATCACCTCGTAACCTTGTATATACGCTGTATATTACATCAATATACAGGATAATGCAAAATTTACTCCTTTCATTTAATCTGGATAGGGTAAATTTGAGCAATCCTCAATAGTGCCAGACGTATATACAAGGTTACGAGGTGTTTTACATTGTATTGCAATGGCTTCAATCTGTATTATAATGATTTTGGAAAAGCTGATAACGTGCTTAACGTTATGAGCCGTGCAAGGTCAGATGAAAAACGCGGCTAGTTTCTGACAATCTTACTACCCGTCACATCTCGTGACAATCTTAGCACCCAAAGGGGAAGTTTATCCCCGCGGGGTGAAATTTCTTCTTTGGATTTTTACTTTAAATTTCAAAAGGAGTAATATTATGAAAGCAATTATGCGTGCACGTCTTATCGACGGCGCAGTTGAAAATAACAAGGTGACTATTTCAGTCATCAATCTAGGCGACAAGCAGAATTCAGCTTCTCCAACTTCGCTTCGTATTGGTAGCAGTATTGCCCTTAGAAAAATCAATGAGATTATGCATCTTATTAATGAAAAAAATAAGATTACTATGATAATAGAACTCAACGCTGATTTACTCAGTGTATCTGATATAAAAGAGGTCAAAATCAACGGTATTGACATTGATTTTTCTGAAGTCAACCATAACACTAAACGACAAAAAACTAATCAAAAATACGCCACTCAAGCTCGTAATGAGGCGATTGTGTTTTTTGTAGGTTTAGGCATAGCATTATTTGTTGCGTTTATGATAATTAGCTTTATCTCAAGACTGCACTAATGCACTAAAATAAAAATCCCCATAAAGGGGATTTTTATTTGACTTTTGGTTAAAAATACGGTAAAAATAACTTAAAAGTTGATAACGTGCTTAACGTTATGAGCCGTGCAAGGTCAGATGAAAAACGCGGCTAATTTCTGACAATCTTACTACCTGTCACATCTCGTGACAATCTTAGCACCCAAAGGGGAAGTTTATCCCCGCGGGGTGAAATTTCTTCTTTGGATTTTTACTTTAAATTTCTATAGGAGAAATATCATGACTATTAATGCTAATACTAACGCTACTAACGCTACTACTGAAAACTTCTACAATTTTACGGCCGACTGTGTCGCCTATATTAACGATATTCGTGTCGTTAAGCCCCAAAATAAGCCAAAAAGTTCTTTTGTAAGTGTAAAAATCGCTATTTTGGAAGGCGAAAAAGACGAACCGAACAAGGTCTTTGCAGACCTAATTGTTCGGGGAGAACAAGCCCAAAAAATAATCGCCTTTTACAAGGATTATTGGCCAAAGTTCGGTCAAGAAAATAGTTGGTTTGCGTCTTTACGCATTGGCTCAATGTATCCGAAAACGTACACCAATAAAAAAACTGGTGAAGTTGTACCTACAATGGGCGGGCGTTTACTAACCTTTACTTACTTAAAGATCGGTGACACCGTCATCGAACTGCCGAAAGAAGATGCTAAGCCTCAAGCTGCACCGCAAGCTCAACAGCCTGCACCTCAGCCTCAAGCTGCACCGCAAGCTCAACAGCCTGCACCACAGCCGATGTTGGCTTAACCCTCAAAATTCAGTCAATATTGCCTCCGGGCGATTGACTGAATTTTATTTTCTCTGTATGGGAGTTATCCCATACGGGGCAACTCCCATCATCAGTTTCATTAAATTTAAAAAGGAGACTAATGATGAAAAATGGAAACTGTCGATCGCTTACTCGCTTCATCAGGCTCATGATTTTGATAAAAAAACGAGAGTATGTTAGAATTTACACTAACTTAACTGATAAACAGCGAGAGCAAGTTAGCAAGATTTATCACAGTATTGGTTTAGGTGCCATCATGCCTGTGTTTCTTAAAATGATCACGGATAATGAAATGAACCTAATAACTGAGATTATCTTATTTTTTGTTTTCGTAAAGTTTCAAGATATGTCAGTCCGTGTACTGGCAGGAGTGAAAAAATGAGTACAGGCTTCATGATTATTATCGGAATGCTAATTCTCTACGCTACTTGGATTTCTGTTTTGGAAAACATCAAACCAGAATACAAACCAGGTAAATCAAATAAAACTCATTAATCTTACCACCAACCGGCATTGTCGGTTGGATTTTAAACACTACTTTCCTTTGCCTCTTTGTTTAAAAAACAAGGCGGCAAACATCAAGTAGTGTTATGTCATCGCCAGCGGGGGCGAATCCAAATTCCTGATCCTTTGTGCTAAGCACATGCGAATTAAAGCTGCCTTTCGGCAGCTTTTTGCATTTCTATACTTCCAAGATCTCACCATACTGAACCAAAAAAATATCGACAGAAAGGCTATCTTATTATAAGCTACTTTGAAAACTGTTACAAAAATCAAAGTATGCCTATTTTAGAAAACCACCCTCATTTTATCGGCATTGGCGGGCAATATTGTCCACTGCCAATCCCCCTTTTTTGCACCAAAGTCGCAGCCGGATTTCCAAGTCCTGCTGATGACTATGTTGAGCGCTCACTCGATCTTAATGAGCTGTGCATCACAAACCCACCGGCAACGTACTTCGTACGAGCTGACGGAGACTCGATGATCGGTGCCGGTATCGCCCCAGGTGATCTGCTTGTCGTTGACCGCAGCCTTTCGCCGCAGTCGGGTGATATTATTATTGCTGCGCTCGATGGCGAATTCACCGTTAAATATTTGCAAACACAACCTAGCGCGTGTCTTGTGGCGGCCAATGAAAACTATCCGCCCATTGTCATTGATCCCGCCCAAGATTTTGTTGTTTTCGGCGTTGTGACCAATGTTGTTAAGCAGGTGCGCAAATGCCATTCGCATTGATTGATGCCAATAATTTTTATGCCTCGTGCGAAAAGGTGTTCCGCCCGGACTTGCGCGGGCGGCCGGTGATTGTTTTATCAAATAATGATGGCTGCGTTATCGCTAGGTCGGCCGAGGTTAAGGCTATGGGCATTAAAATGGGGGTGCCATATTTCAAAATTAAAGATCAGCTGAAACAAGCTGGTGTTGTGGTATTTTCGAGCAACTATGCGCTTTATGCCGATCTATCTGCTCGGATGATGGAAACCATTGCACGCCTAACCCCACTTTCAGAAGTGTACTCAATAGATGAATGCTTCGTTGATACTTCCGGATTAGATTGTCTGACATCGAGGGGGCGCAGCTGGCGCAAAACCATTCGACAGTGGACTGGGTTGACGGTTGGTGTCGGCTTCGGCCCTACCAAAACTTTGGCCAAGCTGGCCAATTACGCTGCCAAAAAGTACCCGGCCACCGGCGGTGTTGTCGATCTTAGTGATCGCCGCCGTCAAGTGCGCTTAATGCGGATTACTCCGGTTGACGAAATTTGGGGCGTAGGACGGCGTATTTCAGCAAAGCTAAATGATCAGGGCATTCGGACAGCTTACGACCTCTCACGCGCAAACCAGGGCGCAATCAGGAGGTTTTACAGCGTGGTTCTGGCGCGTACAGTCGCAGAATTAAATGGCGAATCATGTCTTACGCTTGAAGCCATTGCACCCACCAAAAAACAAATTATCAGCTCGCGTTCTTTTGGTGCCAAAGTCACGACGCATCGAGCCTTGCGCGAGGCTATTGCAAACTACACCGCACGCGCAGCGGAAAAGTTACGCCGTGAAAAGCAGCTATGTCGTGGCATTACTGTTTTCGTGCGCGGTAACCCGTTTGCTGATAAACCGTATTACGCTAATAGCAGCAGTCATATCATTGCCGAGCCAACCAATGACACGCGGGATCTGATCGCCGTGGCCACGCGCTTACTGGCGCGAATCTACAAGCCGGGTGAAGCGTACAAAAAGGCCGGCGTGATGTTGTTTGATTTTAGCGACGAAAAGCGCGGCCAATTGTCACTTTTTCGGCCAAAAAACCTCAAACAAAATGCCCAACTGATGAAAACCCTCGATCGCATCAATCAATCCGGCAATCAAGTGTATTTTGCTGGCCAGGGACATCCAGCATCCGGTGAGTGGTCAATGCGCCGTGAAAAGCTATCACCGGCCTATACAACGAATTGGATGGATTTACCTTTAATTTCTAAGTAGAGGTTTTTTTAAATTGCTTCCGGCCTTCATGCCATTCTTTCATATAAGAACATTTTTCTGAGATAGACATGTCAGCAATATCATCTTCGGTCCAGCCATTCTCTTCCCAAAACACATAAATATCAGCAGTAAACTCATTATAAAAAGTCCATACCCTATTAGGACTAGGGAAATCCGTTGGTTTGTCTTGCAATTTCCACAACCAGTTTCGTATTTTTTTTACTGCTTTCTCAGGCTTCCCTTCATGGCATTCTATGTCACATCCTGCAATGTCTGATAGTGCTTTTTGATAAGTGTATTTTTCTTCTTCAAAAATAAGAAAAACTTTATCAGATTTGTTTTTTTTAAAACTACGTGAAGCATAATCCATGCCTAATTCAAAAGGCATATTTAACCTTGATATTTCACCCACTTCCGAAGCCCTTAAGCGACTTATATCATGGATACTGTACTGTGAGCCTAAGATTAATTTCTTTATACCCTCAATCCGAATATCAGCTGCATTTATTGTTTCTGATAATTGTGGTGTTAAGCCAAAATAAATACAAGTAAATAAAATAGCATCACGAATT
>PDWI01002830.1_pt1 | contig 25583 bp, 32 predicted proteins | sample 1430891 | NCBI WGS metagenome assembly PDWI01 (sample SAMN01162508, study PRJNA174530) | Oral metagenome, whole genome shotgun sequencing project. | biome: Marine environment; feature: Marine mammal; material: Swab sample of the gingival sulcus; isolation source: swab sample of gingival sulcus...
TACCAGACGAAAAAGAATCCGATGCTTTAATGCAATTTGTAGGGAAACAAGTACAATGATAGCTTTTGAAAAATATTTTACAGGCATAACAGATGGCAAGATTGGAGCTTGTGAAAAGATAAAAAGAATATCACATATGCTTTTAGAACAATATACCTCCCCTAACGAATACCACTTTGATGTTGACCTAGCCAATAGACCGATTGAGTTTATAGAGAACTTTTGTTATGTACCTGCTGGAAATATAGGGCAAAAACTTAAACTAGAGTTATTCCAAAAAGCAAGATTACAAGCTTTATTCGGCTTCGTTGATGACAACGATTATAGGCAATATAACGAATGCTTAATAATTGAAGGTCGTAAAAATGGTAAGACAACAGAAACCGCCGCGGTCGAGTTATTTATGCTTGTAGGAGACGGCGAAGGTGGAGCAGAGATTTATAATGTAGCGACAAAGTTAGACCAAGCAAAAAAAGGATTTAATGCCGCTTGTAATATGAGGCTTCAAAGCCCGCTTCTTAAAAAACACATTAAGAAAAGAGCGGCTGATTTATGGTTTGCGCCTACAATGAGTTTTATCAAAGCTTTAGCGAGCAATACTTCAAGTCTTGATAGTTTAGATGCTCATTGCGTTACGGTAGACGAGTTAGCTGCGATAAAGAACCGTGATTTATACGACTTAATGAAGCAGTCTATGGGAGCGAGAAATCAACCTTTATTGTTTACTATATCAACTAACGGCTTTTTAAGGAATGGCATATTTGATGCACAATATAACTATGCTAAAGGAGTGTTAGAGGGTAAAATAAACAATCCTAAGTTCTTACCATTTATATATGAGTTAGATAATGTAAATGAATGGACTGACCCTAAATGCTGGGAAAAGTCTAATCCAGCATTAGGCACGCTTAAAAAGACTGAATACCTTGAAGAAATGGTACAAAAAGCAAAAGATGACCCGTCATTCAAGCCTACCGTATTGGTTAAAGATTTTAACATGCCACAGACAAACGAGAGCGCGTGGCTTACTTGGGAAGAGCTTAATAACGAAACTATATCGGATAAGGTATATGACTACTTTATAGGTGGATTTGATGCCGCTGATACTACTGATTTAAATTTTGCGGTTGCGATATGTCAAAAGCCCGATGATGACGAGATAGTAGTTAGGTCAATGGCTTGGATTCCAGAGGAAGTAATTAAACGAGATGAAATAAGCGGTAACAGAGTCGAGCGAGATAAAGCGCCGTATAAACTTTGGATAGAACAAGGGTATATGCGGACTTGTCAAGGTCATAAATGCGATAAAAGAATATTTTTAGAGTGGTTTAAAGAAATTAAGGATACAGAAGACTTGTATCCTATTTTTATTGGATATGACCCATGGCATATAGACGACACCTTGCTAAGAGAATTTCAAGCTGAGTTCGGTAAGAATACTATGATACCAGTTAGGCAAGGTGCTAAGACCTTGAGTGAACCTATGAAGAATTTAAAGGCGGATTTTAAAAATAAAAATATAATTTATCAAAATCATCCAGTTTTAAAATGGTGCTTGATGAACACTATCGCAAAACAAGATGTAAACGGAAATATTCAACCAGTCAAGAAGATGGATGCAACGCAGAGAATAGACGGCACAATAGCTTTATTGTGTGCATATACAGTATTGTGCGACAACAGAGATAATTATGTAAACCTAAACTAAAGAGAGGTGGTGAAATTTTGGGCTTTTTAAATAAAATAAAGCAAAAGAGAAGAACTAAACAAAGTATTTATGAATATTTTAAGATGATGACTGCTTACGAGCCTGCTTTTACTACCTTTGAGGGTGGTTTATATGAAATGGAACTCACAAGAGCTGTTATTCACTCATTCGCAACTCACGTAAGCAAATTAAAACCAGAAGTACAAGGCAAAAATAATGAAATGCTTGAAAGAATGTTGCAGTACAAGCCAAACCCTTATCAAGATACTACTAAGTTCTTATATAGGCTCGCAACAATCTTGCAAGTACAAAATAACGCTTTCATTGTACCACTTTATGCAGATGATATGGAGACGATAACAGGCTACTACCCTATCCTACCAAGTTCAGCCAAGATAAAAGAAATAAACGGAACTGTGTATTTAATTTATAATCATGGTTTTGGTGGTGTGGGAGCAATTGAGTTTGATAAGGTTGGTGTTATCAATCAGTTTTACTATAAAGACGAGTTCTTTGGCGAGAATAACAGAGCGTTTACTCCTACTTTAGAACTTTTAAACTCACAAAAAGAAGCTATTATTGAGGGAGTGAAATCTTCTGCATATATTAGGTTTGTGGGAAAGTTTGCTAATACTTTAAAAGAGAAAGATATAGAAGCAGAAAAGAAAAAGTTTGCTGAATTTAATTTATCATCAAACAATACAAGTGGGGTGCTTTTCTATGATTCAAAAATAGAAAACTTACAACAAGTGAATAGCACTCCTTTTATTGTAGACGCACAACAAATGGCTCTTATTAAAGAGAATGTATTTAATTATTTTGGAACTAATGAAAATATTTTACAAAATAAGTTCACATCGGATGAGTGGAATGCATATTACGAGGGTAAAATTGAGCCTTTTGCAATTCAAACGAGTCTTGTAATGACTAATATGACATTCAATACTCGTGAAATTGCTTTCGGTAATGGAATTATCCTAACAGCTAACAGACTTCAGTATTTAAGTAATCAAGAAAAGTTAAATACAGTTACGCAACTATTTGATAGAGGGTTTATTACTCATAATGAAGGCTTAGAAATATTCAATATGCCTAGCATTGGTGAAGACGGTGATAAACGTTATATCCGTAAAGAATACGCTGAAAAATCGGAAATAGAAAAGGAATTAAACGAAGTTGGGAGTGAAAAAGATGAAGAAGAATAGACAATATAGGGCTATAGAGTCCATAAGTGCTAAGAAAACTGAAAAAAGAATAGATACAGACTACTACATCGAAGGTTATGCAACTACTTTTAGTCCTTATGAACTATACGAAGCAAAAGATGGTAAGCCAGTATTTGAAAGCTTTACGAGAGAGTGTTTTGAAAATACTGATATGAGCGATATTATCCTTCAATTTGACCATCAAGGCAGAGTTTTTGCGAGACAATCAAACGGAACTTTGATAGTTGAGCCAGATGAGCATGGACTATTTATCGCAGCAGATTTAAGTAAAACGGAAGCTTCAAGAGAGTTATTTAATGAAATTGAAGCGGGTTTGATAACAAAAATGTCGTGGGGATTTATGCCAAAAGAATATAACTATAACAAGAAAACAAGAACTATTGAGCATAAATCAGTTAAAAAAATCTATGATGTGTCTGCAGTTAGCATACCAGCTAACCAAGATACTCAAATAAATGCGCGTAGCTTTGTTAACGGAGAGATTGATAAGGCGTTGAGGGAGTCTCAAAAGCGTGAAAAATTGGCTTTAAGAATTAAATTAGAACTATTATAAGGAGATAATAAAAATGAGATTAAAAGAGATTGAAGAAAGACTACAAGCTATTGAGAAAGAGCTTAGAACTAATGAGAACGCAGATGTTGAAGTGCTAACAAAAGAGACTGACGAACTTATTGAAGAAAGAAAAGCTATTTTAGAAAAAGCAGAGCAAAGAAAAGCAACACTTGACAATATAGCTCAAAATCACTCGACAGGCACAATGATTAGAACTTTTGAACTACCAGAAGAAGCAGCTAAAGAAGAAAAAGCGAAAGTAAATGAAGAAATTTACACTAGAGCATTCCTAAAAGATTTGATAAGACAAGATATGACAGCAGAAGAAAGAGCTGTTTTCTTGCACACAACTGAAAATACAAGTAAAGTAATTCCTAAGGCTTTACAAGATAAGATTTACACTAACATGATTGAAAAACATCCAATCTTGAAAGATGTTAAGGTGTTAAGAAGCGGTGCGGTCATTTCCATTGTAAAGCATATAGGTATTGCGCAAGGCGATGCTAAAGAAGTTGCTGAAGGAGTAGCTAACGCAGATGAAAAGAATACTTTTGTAAATGTTGAATTAGTTGGTAAAGACTTTTCAAAGCACATCGATTTTTCTTATAGACTTGGTAAAATGGCTATTCCAGCATTTGAAAAATATCTTGTTGAAGAAATTGCAAATCGTTTAGGCTCAGCTATGGCAAAAGATATTGTTGCGCAAATCAAAACTGATTTAGCAAGCGAGAATAAATTTAATGTCGCAAAAAAAGGAACACTTACTTTAGCAGATGTTTTAAAAGGATTATCAAGCTTAAAAGCTACTAATAAGGTACAAATTTATATGAATAATACTACTTTATACAATAATGTAGCTATGATGAAAGATGCTGATACAAAAGTAAGCTTTATCGCAGACTATACAAAAGATATATCGGCTCAACTTATTGGTAAACCTATAAAAGAAGAAGATGCTTTAGCTGACGGCGAGATTTTGATTATTGATACCGAACAATTCATCTATAACATCGTTCAAGATGTTACTATTGAAAGAGATAAAGATATCAAGAAGCATGTTAATACAATAGCTGGATTCGCTATTGCAGGTGGAACAATGACAAATGATAAAGCAGGTTGCTTAATTACAGTTGGTACAGCAGGTTAGATATTAGGCGGTTTATCCGCCTTTTATTTTAGAATAGAAAGGGGGAGCAGACATGTTAGAAAAAGTTAAAAAATCAATTAGAATTTTCCATAATTTAACAGATGAAGAATTGCAAGATGACATAAACGCTTGCCATTTTGATTTAAGAAGAATCGGAATTACTAATATTAAAGATGCTGACCCTTTAATCGTGAGTTTAACTAAGCTGTATGTAAAATGGCAACAAAACTTTGAGGGCGAGGCTGACAGGTACGAGAGAAATTATAAAGCGTTAAGAGACTCACTAAGCCAAAATGGAGATTATAATGTATAGCGAACTAATTACATTTTTAGGGAAAATTGAAACTGTTAATGTAGCAGGACAAGGCAGGCGGAAAAAACAATCTAAAAGACAAGTATTAGCTAAGCTATTAAATGTCGGTACAGTCGAATTTTATCAAGCGCAAGCAAGCGGACATAAGCCAGAAATCAAATTTGAATTAGCTGATTATTTAGACTACCAAAACGAAAAAGAGTTTATTTTTAACGATATTAAATATGAAGTTTTAAGAACTTACAGAAAAGGCAGGCAACTTGAAGTTACTGGTTATGGGGGTGTTAATAATGCCACTACCTAACGCTAAGATGAAAATTAAAAAAGATGGCGTCCGCTTTGAAAGTAATGTTGATGCCGTTGAATATGCTTTAGAGCATTTAATCAAAGCGGCTCTAAGAGACACAGCTAAGTTCTTGCGTAAAAGAATGCTTGAAAAGTTAAAGAAATTACCTGGCATGAAGAAATCGAAAAGACTTAGAAATTCAACGCAATACTGGGTTAGACGAATTGAGGGAGATTTACAAATAGGTTTTAAGCATAACACTTGGTATGGCGTTCATCAAGAATTAGGTGATAGAGGTCAACCTAAAAGAGGAATATTGAGAGAGACCGTTTATGAAAATATAGATGAGATTCAAAAAATACAATCACAATATTTATCAGCTATAAATGATGAAAGACCGAGTGTACCGAGCGAAGATGAATATAAGAGTGAGGGGGGTATAAATTGAAATTTTTAAAAGCAAAAATTGAAGAGTGGCTATTAGAGATTTGCGAAAATGTATATCTTGATACAGCTGAAGATGACTCAAAGTTCCCTTACCTAGTTTACTCGCTAGGCGTAGGAGTTAATATTCAAGGGCTTATGACCTATCCTTTAATGGTTGATATTTGGGATAAAAACACAACCACAGTAAATATTGATGAACTTCAAAGTAAGTTAAAAGGCTTAGATAAAGCCACTTACATTGATGATAAAATTCAATTCACTCTTCACTTTGATAGGCTTATACCTAGTGGGTCGCATAAAGACGATTGGCAAAGATATACAGCGGTATTTAATGTTAGGTGCATAGAAAGGATATAAACTATGGCGAAAACAACAACATATAGCGGTTTCAATAAAGGAACTGCAGAAAAGCTCCTACTTGATGCAGGGGCATTTTTTAAGAATTTTGATATAGAAAAAGATACAGTAAAACAAGCAAAAAAAGAAGGTAAGTTATTAGGAGCTACTAGGGGTGGCGGAAAGTTTGAAGCAAAACCAGTCATAAGAAGCATTGAAATTGATGGTGTAAAAGGTAGAGCAAAAGGTTTACAAGTAATCGATGCTTGGGAAGTTGTTTTAGGTGCTAATATTCTTGAAGTAGCGGAAGAGACATTAAGAGCGAGTTTAACAGCGACACACGAGCCAGAAGATGTGGGAGATTATACTAAAATAAAAGCTAAAAATTACATTGAGATTGAAGATTATATTGAAAATATAACCTTTGTAGGTAAAATATCTGGTCAAGAATTGCCAGTCATTATACAAGTCTATAACGCTTTAAATATAGAAGGGCTATCTTTAACTACTCAAGATAAGAATGAGGCTGTAATTGCCTTGAATTTTGCAGGATGTTATGATCCGAAAGATTTAGACGCACCGCCTTTTGCAATTTTCTATCCAAAGAAAAAAGATAGCACAGCTGACACAGGTAGCGGAAGTGGAACAACAGGGGGTTAGAAATGAGAAAACCAAATATCAATGATATTTTTTTAGCGTCAAGAATCGCTAAGAAAGTTGGATTAAAAGATGCTGAACTGAATTACAAAGGAGAAGCTGAAGAAGTAGGAGCACAACTCCTATTTTTTTTACTAGAAAACCTAGGAAACGCAGAAGATGAAATTTGCGAACTATTAAGCGGGTTGTTTGAGGTAGATAAAGAAGAATTTAAAACCATGCCAATCGATGAAATGCTAGTTAAATTCAAAGAATTGGAAGGGCTAAAAGTTTTTTTTACTTCGCTATCGGAATTGATGAATTTGAACTCAGCGACATCATCCTTAAACGCTATGGCTTCGGGGGCTTAGAGTATATATTTAGCCTTGATTTTAATACAGGCATTGAATTTATTGAAAAAATAATTGAGGAGACACGAAAAGACATAGCATTTGAACTTTATAAAAGCAAATACATTTTTATGACAAAAGATGACTATATATCTTTTGAAGACTTTTATAAAGCAGGAGATAAGCAACAAGAGACGTCAAATAAAACAGAAGCAGAAATATTAGAAGAGGTAGACGAGTTATTACAACTTGAGTGGAAGGGGGTAGACTTTGGAACTATTTAAACTATTCGGTACAGTTCTTGTGGATAACAAAAAAGCCAATGAGTCTATTCACAAAACAGAAAGTAAAGCTAGTAAGCTTGCTAACACAATGACCAAAGGCATCGGTACTGCTGCTAAATGGGGAGCAGGAATTTTAGCAGGTGCAACCGCTGCGGCGGGTGGATTATTTGCAATAGCTACAAAAGGGGCAGAAGCTACTGACAGAATTGACAAGATGAGTCAAAAGATTGGTATTTCTAAAAAAGCATTCCAAGAATATGATTATATTTTAAGCCAAAATGGGGCGGACGTTGAAAAACTGCAAGTAGGGTTTAAAACGTTAACACAACGCATGGACGAAAGTGTTAAAGGACTTGGTAAAGGAGCTGAAGCCTTTGATAAACTTGAGGTTTCAGCACAAAACGTTGACGGCACCTTAAAATCACAAGAGCAAATGTTTGAAGAAGTTGCTAAAAAGATGATGCAGATGCCAGAGGGAGCGGAAAAATCTCAACTGGCTTTCGATTTGTTTGGTAAAGCCGGACTCGAACTAATGCCAATGCTTAACAGCACAGCTGATAACTTTGATGATTTAAAGCAAAAGGCTCATGATATGGGGTTAGTTTTAAGCGATGAAAGTATAGATGCTGGTGTTAAATTTACAGATACGTTGGATAATGTCAAACGTTCTTTAGGTTCTGTCATGACTCAAATAGGCGTTAAAGTTATGCCTATTATTCAAGAACTTCTTGATTGGGTGTTAGAACATATGCCAGAAATTCAAGAAGTTATAGGAGTTGTTTTTGAAAAAATAGGCGAGTTCGTAAATGTTGCTATTGAAATTTTTAAAGAGCATTTACTCCCTATATTCCAAGCTATTTATGATTGGACAAAAGAAAACTGGCCAGCAATTCAAGAAATAATTGACGGGGTTTTTGAAGCTATAAAAAAAGTATGGGAAGATGTCTTAAAACCAGTATTTGACTTGCTTTCAGAAATAATAATGAAAGTGGTACAAGTAGTGAAGGACAACTGGCCTACAATATCATCTATTTTTGAAACTGTATTTGCAGCGATAGAGACAGTTTGGAATGAAGTGCTAAAGCCAGTGTTTGATTTTCTTTTAGAAGCGGTTGGAGCTGTCGTTGATTTTATCGCTGATAACTTCCCCGACATGCTAAGCACCGTTGAATCTATATTTGACGGCATAGGAATAGCGATAGATGCTGTTGTTGAAATTTTCAAAACTTTAGTTGGTTGGATTAAAGACGCTTGGGAGTGGCTTACAACTTGGAATGACACACCAGTTGATACTAAAGATATGGGTCCTGGTTATAACAAAATGTATGATTCTGGCTACTACGATAGAGAAAACGCTAAAAAAGATAAAAACAAGTATAGAAACAAAAATAAGCACAAAAAGAGAGGTAGAGGCAGAGGGCAAATTGAAGGTTCTTTTGCTTATGGCTTATCATATGTGCCTTTTGATGGCTTTATAGCTGAGCTTCATAAGGGCGAAAGAGTTTTAACAGCTCAAGAAAATAAGAAGTATAAGCAAGCAGAAGGAAGTGTTACTAACAATTTTAATATCTCATCTCTTGTAGTAAGAGAGGAAGCGGATATTAAAAAAATAGCGATAGAACTAGAAAAAAGACAAAAGCAATCAAAGAGAGGTAGGGGCTATGTATGGACTTAAAATAAATGGCAAGGATATTAAAGAGTTCGGACTTGCTTTAAGAAGCAAAAAACGCCCTATGCTCGCTACTAGAAGTTACACCTCAACACCTATTCAAGACAGGCACGGCGAAAGCTTAGATATAAACGGATATAACAACAGACCAATTGAAATATCCGTTTATTTTTTAGAAAAAAACCTTGAAGATTTAAGGCAAAAAGCTAGGGAATTTGCTTATTGGTTAAGAAAGGAATGTAAGTTAATATTTGATGATGAGCCAGATAAATACTACTTAGGTTGGGCGCTAGACGGTTCAGATTTAGATGTGCTTGGCACAATCGGCGAAGCTACTATAACTTTTACTTGTAAACCTTTTGCTTATGGCATCGAGCAAGGTTTTAAAAAGCTTAATGTAGGACATAACAGAGATATAGGCTATAAAGGAACTACTGAAGCTCCTACTAGAATTATCATTACTAACAAAGGTAACAAGACTATAAACGGCATTAAAATAACTGCAATAGAAAAAGGAGAATGAAACAATGTATGCAACAGATTATTTAGAAGTGGCTTTTTTAAATACTTTAAGAGGGCAAAATTTGACTGCTCCAAGCAAAGTATACCTAGGCTTGTATTTAAGTTCGCCTAGCGAAATTGGCGAAGGTATCGAAGTTAGCTATCCTAATTACCAAAGGCAAGAAATTGAATTTACCTCACCTACTACGACAGGAACTACAACCGAGATAAGCGTCTCAAAAGATATTAAATTTGGTGAAGCTGATAAACAACTAGGAACTATTACGCATATAGGTATATCGGATAGCTTAACAGGTGGCAATATCTTAGCTTATGGGGAGTTAACAGAGCATTTAAACGTTGTCGCTGGTGAGACACCTGCTATTTTTAAAGATGATTTAAAAATATACATGACTGGCACTGACGGTTTAAGCAAACTGTATAGAGAAAAACTACTGAACGTATTTAGAGGACAGAGTATACAAGGTTTTACACCACATATAGCGCTATTTACTGGCGATGTTGATAATGGTGGCATAGAACTTGCAGGCGATACTTACGCAAGACTGCAAGTAGAGTTTTCAGCTCCCGAACAAACAGGAAGCGGACAAGCTGTAATAAGGAATACTACAAGACTCCAGTTTAATAAACCCACTAGCAATTGGGGAACTTGGGGCAATACCGTCATTATGAATAGTGGTATTAACGGGCAAGCGGTATTTAAGAAGTCAAGAGAGCTAAAAGAACTTAAAAAAGGACACGTTCCATACTTTGAAGAAAGAGCAATACAAGTATTGATTAACTAACAAGGGGGGCGATATGAAAATTAACAGACTCCCATATAATAGAGGTTTTCAAGATGAAAAGTTAATAAAAAGCACTTGTAACTTTAGTGAAAATATAGCCATAGACTGTACTAAAAGCACGATGATTAACAGCTATATTAACTTTTCTGAAGAATTAAAATTTGACTTGGAAGCTAACATAGCAATTATTCAAGATGAAGTATTTAGACAAGACTTAAATGTTGAAACTCAAGTAAACGCTTTGATTTTTGAACAGACAGAATTTAAAGATAATATCCGTCTTAACATCTATATAGGTAAGTATATGAGCAAAAAAGAAGAATTTAAAGATGTTTTGTTAAACGATTCTTATATAGGTAAGTTTATGAGTATAAAAGAGAATTTAAAGGATTCTCTTGTTATTTACTCAGATGTATCAGCGCTTGTAAGAAGCTTAGCTAGCGTTAGAGACGATTTAATGATTTTATCGGATGTTAATAAGTTTGAAAAGAAAGAAATCTTTATTGATATCAATTTAGAACCTGGTGAACGCATCGAGATTGACAGTGATGTCTATACCGTAACAAAAGACGGCGAAAATATCTTTGATAGTCATCGTGGTGATTGGCTATTTTTAGCAAGAAATTTAGCAAATTTAATCTTTAATATTGATGCTGATAATGAAGATGTTGACATACAAGTATTATATAAGGACACATACCTATGATAGAAGTTTATGATAAGAATTTAAAAAAATTAGGAGTACTCGAAAGAGCTTTTAATGTATATAGCGAAGAGAGTTTAAATCTAGTTGACTTTTTACATTTTAGTCTTAATTTTAAGGATATGAAAAGAAAACTCTGTCAACCTTTTAATTTTGTAAAAGCCTTCGGCAAGTTCTTTAGGATAATGCCAACAACGCTTAATAAAAGTCAGGCTACTATAATTGAATACACTTGTGAACATTCAATAGCAAGGCTTATGGATAGCATATTATTTGGTAGTCATACCATAGGTAATAGAGGCGTATATACTGAAGAAGTACTTAATTATATTTTGTCTCATCAAACAAAAAACATTTGGAAGCTTGGTAAGTGTGAATTTAGAAGGCAGTTTGAATATCATTTTGAACAAGAAAATTTACTTTCGGCTCTTTTGAGTGTACCTAAGCCTTTTAATGAAGATTATGTCTTTGAATTTGGCACAGAAAACGACCCTTTTACCATAAACTTACTAAAGCGAGATACAAGTGTAAAACATTATTATATGGCAGGCAAAAACATCATAACAACTAACGTTGAGGAAGAACCTACTGAAATATGCACAAGGCTGTATCCTTTAGGAGCTGGCGAGGGGGTTAATCAAATAGGTATTCAAAAGGTAAATAACAGCAAACCTTATATTGAAAGTCCACAGCATATTATTGATAAGTATGGAATTATCGAGAGGGTATGGACGGATAGAAGCTTCGAGAATGAAGAAACCTTACTATCTTCAGCTAAGAAGCTTTTAAAAGAAATGGAAACGCCTAAAATTACTCGCCAAATTGAAGCAAGTACTTTAAGAACTGACGGTGAAATAAAGTTAGGGCAAACGGTAAGACTGATAGATAAAGGCTTAGATATGGATGTAAATACTGTTATAAAAGCTATCACAAGAGGAAGCGATAATAAGATTATAAGCCTTGAAATCAGCAACAAAAAAAGCGATATTGCAAATTCTTTAGCTGATTTAGCAGATAGACAGCGTATAGAGTCAAGTTATAGCCAAGGCGCAACTCAAATATATGCTCAAAGTGTTCAAACAAACGCAGATAGTAAAGATGGTGCTGAACTTAACTTTTATATTCCTAAAGAGATGAAATTTATAAATAAAGTTCTGGTTAAGATAAAAACCGAAGCTTTTAGAGCCTTTTCAAAAGCTACTGAAGGTGGTGGAGCTGTTTCAAGCACCACTAAAAGCGGTGGTGGAAGTTGGGAGTCAACAGATAGTGGTGGCGGTAGCTTGGAAACTACTACTCAGACAACAAGCATAGTTACGCAAAAAGATGGTGGTGGTTTTGAAGTAGATACCGCATGGGGCGGAACAGATGTTGAATATATAGTTAATCAAACACAGCCAGCAGGTGTGGATAATCACACGCATGGAGTAAGACAAGTTCATGGGCATAGGCATATTTTTGAAATGCCAGACCACAAGCATGAGGTAGATTCAAAACCTCATAGTCATAGCATTAGGATACCAAGTCATAAACATGATGTGAGAATACCAAGTCATAAGCATGACTTTAAAATTCCGAATCACACCCATAAAATAACACCTGGTATTTATCGATTTGGTAGATCTGGTAAGTTTAAAATAATGATAAATGATAAAGAACAAGCGGTATATGATGGGAGCACGCAAGAAATTGATATTACTGAAATGTTAGTAAATGATGAAGGGATGATAAATAGAGGTTCTTGGCATAGCGTAAAAGCGGTACCAGAGGATTTATCGTATATTAGTATAAGTCTTTATTTACAAGGCTTTGTACAAAGTAGAGGGGAGATGACGGTTTAATGGCAGAATTAAAAGAAATGTATAAAGGAATTGTAAACAGTCCTAAAGCTGAACTGTTAGAAAGCGTAAACGCTACTGACACCATTATTAAAGTAAATAATATTGAAGCTTTTCCAGAAGCACCAAACATCGCAACAATAGGAAGCGATGAAACAGCAGAGACTATACTATATGCAGCTAAAACCGCAGATTCTTTAAGCGGATGCACAAGAGGGCTACAAGGTATAGCTAAAAACTGGGAAGCGGGCGAAGTAATAGCAAGGAATTTTACACAAAAAGACCATGCAGATTTGATTGAGAACATAATCATTTTGCAAGAAAAATTAAGTTTGAAGGAAAACCAGTTATATGCTTTATCACAAACTTTACTAGCAATAGCAGAGGGAACAACCCAAGTCGGCAACTCCAAAACCCTTGACGGACATGAGGCTTCTTATTTTGTAAAACAAGAAGAATTTGAAGAAACTCAAATTAACGCTATGGACGCAAGTGCAAAAGTCATTAACCATTCAAGAAAGTTAATCAACACTGAAAATGGAGTACATGGTATAAGATTTTTTGAGGGAAAAACGCAGTATTATGACACAGAGCAAGAAGAGTGGTTTGATGCGGTTGTCGATTTTCTGCCTACAACTGGTGGGACTATCACAGGTGATTTACAAATAGACGGAACAGTAACGCTTGGCGGTAAGTATGCTAAAACGCTATTCACAATAACAACTACTGATTGGACTGATGTTACTGGCGATTATCCAAAGCGAAAGCAGATAAATATAACTGGCTTGCTAGCCACAGAAAGAGTTGATATTGACATAGCAAAAGAAAGCATGAAAGTAGCTGAAAAAGCAGGTATATGCCCTACATTAGAAGAATATGAAGGATATATCCTCATATACGCTAAGAAAGTCCCTACTGCGAATATATCAGCTACATATAAGGTGGTGGTGTAATGGGAAGAATAAATGTAGGTGGTGGTAATAAATCAATATTAGATAATATGAAAAATATACAGGTAAATTCTTACTACCTTCCTAAAGATACTTACTTTTGTAGTGATAGTGAGTATAATCATTTATGGAAAATTAAAGTTCAGAATCATATCACCATTTTTGAAAAAATCGCACCTGTAAGTAGTGCTGAGGACATGGTAAATCAGCCAATCATATTGGCAAGCTATACGTTTGATGTGCGACAGCTAGGTAATCCGAAAATAAAAATAATCAAGAATTGGGTGAACCTAAATTTCATGTATGTTCAAGCAGATGGCACAATTTCTATGTATTTTCCTATCATTGGCAATCCTAATCGTGGCTATCATAGAGAAGTAAAAATAAATGCATTTGGAGAATTAGTATCTTCGATAGACACAAATAGTTTTTCTTTGTATTCCGTAGTAGAAAATATTTGTAACAAGGTAAATAACGATTTATATATAGACTTTAGCGTAGAACGTGAGGTTACTAAAATGAGTAGGAGCTATGGTATAAAAGGTACAGTTTGCACACGCTACAATTTAAAGCCTACACTAAACTCCAATTACAAGAAACTTAATTTTTACTCAAGCGTTAGATTATATGAAAATCATGACACATCGTCATGGGAGGATACTTATTATGGACTAAGTGGCTTTTTCAATAATCATTTTATTAAAAGACCATATACGCAGAGGTGTTTTAATGACAATAATATAATGATTGGTTATCAATATGAACAGGGTGGTCAAATCTTCTTAGTGGAAATAAAAATAGAAGAATAGAAAGGAGCGAACTATGTATTATGTATTTGTAAAAGAAACAGATAACAAATTAGCGGAATTAACAGGTTTTGTTCATGCAAAATTTAAAGACGAGTTATCGCCAAGTAAATTGGCAAAAGCTATTGAAATGGATGAAAGACCAGACCCTTTAGATAAAGAGGGGCAATATGTAATAACTTACTTGAATAAAGAAACTGTGGAGTATGAATATAAGTATTTCCCAATCCCAGAACCCGAAGAAACTAAAGTAGAAAAGTTAGAAAAAGAGGTAGCGGAACTCAACCAAGTAGTAAAAGATATGATATTGCTAAGTATAGATGATAGCAATTCAGATAGCGATTTTGATTTATAGAAAGGAGCATTTTAATGGCAAAGTTTTTATCAAATATCCTTATCGAGCGTAAGGAAGATAAGGGACTAGACAAGGCACAAGCTTTGTACAAAAAGATAGCGCAACATTCAAGGTATAAGAGATTTAAAGACGAAATTGACGGCTACCTTATCACAAGCGATAACGACGACATAATTGTAGAACTAGACTAGGCAGAGGGGCTTTTAGCCCCTAAGCTACATAAAGGACGGAATAATGAATTTATCAAACGAATTTTGGATTGAACTTTTATTACAAATGCTAATGTACGGCGTTTCTTTCGGTGCGGTGTATGGTGCAGTTAGAACAAAATTAAATTATATGGAAAAAAAACTTGAAAAGCATAACAACTTTGCTGAAAGAGTTATTGCCCTAGAGCAGAGTAGTAAATCCGCTCATCATAGAATAGATGAGATTAAAGCAGAAATATGTAGGGAATTTAAAGAAAGAGGTTAATTATGGATTGGAATTTAGTAATGAGTTTTGTTAACCCAAAACTATCAATTTTAATTATTTTTGTATGGTGCATAGGTTTGTTTTTAAAGAAAACGCCTAAGTTCAAATCGGAGTGGTTAATACCTTTTATACTTTTAGGTATCAGCATTTTGTTTACAACACTATTTGTATGCGTTAATTTAGGTGACGGATTTATTCCGGCAGCTATAATTTCATCAATAATGCAAGGTACGATAATCGCTGCTATAGCGGTATTTGGTAACGAGATATTTAAGCAAGCTAAAATTAAGAGAATTGATGACAATAAGCCTATGAAAGGCGGTAGATGATGAAAATAAACAGAGTTGAAAGTCCTAACAAGTATCTTAACCGATTAGGATATAAACCAGATAAGATACTAATTGTAAACCACATAACAGAAGGTTCAGCAAAAAGCTGTATTAACTGGTTTCAAAACAAAAAATCGCAAGCATCCACGCATTTTTTAGTTTCAAAAAATGGCACTATAACGCAGTTTATGAATTTAAAACATGGAGCTTGGGGGAATGGCACATCGAAAGACCCTAACAGTTCTTTATATTATAGGCACTCAAGGAATGAATACATCAAAAATAACCCTAATAATGCTAATTTATTCACTGTTAGTATAGAGCATGAGGGTAAATACACAGAAACTCACGGAGCATTAACAGAAGCTCAATATCAAGCTACGTTAAAGCTTCATCAATATATAATAAGTGAAGTTAAGCGAATATATGGTATAGATATTCCTATTGATAGAAAACATATCATAGGTCATATAGATGTTACGCCAATATCAAGACCACATTGCCCAGGTGAAGAATACCCGTTTGACAGGTTAATTAAAGATTTAAAAGGAGATGAAAAAATGTGTTGCAAAAAAGAAAAAAAATACAACAAAATCGAAGAGATACCTAACTGGGCTAAACCTACGATTCAAGAGCTGATTGATATGGAGTGCCTACAAGGTGATGAACACGGCAATCTTGACTTGACAAGAGGAATGTTAAGGATAATCGTCATCCTAGTTAGGTTCATCAAAAAACTACTTAAAAAGTAAAGGTGCAATTATGTTAATAAATAAAATGCATGAAGGTGATGTTATCACATTAAATTTTGATTTAGAGGGCGAGAATTTGCCCTCTAACGCTGATATAAGCTTTGTTATCGAAGTGGATAAAGATAATCTAATCAAAAAGAAAGTTGGCTTAGATGGTGTTGTTAAACTAACAGAGGATGACACTGTTGGCTTAAAAGGTGTATATAAATTTGAGCTTAGAGTTAATAATAAGGATATAGCAAAAGTACTATGTCAAGATTATATAGAAATTACTAACAGTATTACAGTTGGGGGCAATTTTGTCTCAAAAGAAGAATTTATTGACGTTTCAAAGTTTGATGAAAGACTTACAAAAGTTGAAGAGTCAACAGGTGTTGTTGATATGTCGGGGTATATAAAAAGTAATGAAATAGATAATTTACTTGATGAAAAAATTTCTAACCTTAATATCACTGATGGTAAGGACGGTAAAGACGGAATTGATGGACAAAACGGCTTACAAGGCGAACGTGGAGAAAAAGGACAAAACGGACGAGATGGTAAAAATGGTAAATCAGCCTATCAACTAGCTACTCAAAATGGATTTACAGGAACTTTAAATGAGTGGCTTTTATCTTTAAAAGGCAATAGTGGTGTTGATGGTTCTAGTGGTTTATCTGCTTATGATATAGCGGTTGAAAATGGCTTTAACGGAACTAAGGACGATTGGCTTGAAAGTTTACGAGGTCAAGACGGAATTGACGGAGTAGACGGAACTAATGGAATTGATGGCAACAATGGTGCAGATGGTATTGATGGTCAAGACGGACTTAGTGCATATCAAATAGCTGTAAATAATGGCTATGATGGTGCTGAAAATGAATGGCTAGAGTCTTTAAAGGGTATTGATGGCAAAAATGGCAAGGATGGAAGAAATGCAGAAAGAGTGCTTTTAACATCTTCACCTAATTGGAAATTAAATAATACTTTAACTAATATAAATCAAGTAACGCTACTGAAACCAACGGAAAACCTAAGTAATTCCAATGTGCCATTAAGATTAGATTCAAATGGCAATTTAATATGTTTGGCTAATATGAGATTGGAAATATCTTTTGTAATGAAGGATGTTTATAATGGTTTTGGGGTTTCTATTCGTAGGGCAAGTAATAATGAAATTATTAGAGCAGCAATGGTGTGTGACTATGCCAAGCCTGATGTTTATATAATGTTTGGCGGAACTTTCACAACGCCACCGATTGAAGTTCATCAAGGTGAACAGCTTCAAATTTTCTACAAAAACTTAATGAATAGCAACAGAACTGCGACCTCTGTAAGAGTAAACGATGTGATAATTAAAATTTATGATATTATGTAAAAGAGTAGGGCTAAAATTTAGCCCTCTTTTTCTATTTCCTCAAAATTACTTGCATTTTTCTTGCTCTTTTGATATACTACAAAATAAGCGAGGGGAGCAAGTCCCTCAACTTATTTGTTTAAGCTACTTATTTGTTTAGGTAGCTTTTTTAATCTTCTATTGTTTGCTGCAAATCATCGATTATTTCGTTAATTTCTTTTGTTTTGACTTCATTATCTAGTTCATTTGCTTTCTTTAGATTTTTAATTAGTTGTCTTAAAAATCCGTTAAATTGTTTGTCAGTCATCCCCATTTGATTCACTTTTTTTCTCCTTTCTCTTGCTCAATTAGTTAAGATCTTCCTTAACTGTCTTTAGTATATCATAGTATCTATACTATGTCAAGACTTTTTTAAACTTTTTAATTCTTTTTTTCGCTCGTTTATCAATACTTCTAACTCTTCTAAATCTTCAAATTTAGCCTTATTTCTTATAAACCCTCTCGCTCCGCTTCTAGCATTTAGATACCTTTTATGTTCTCTGTTATTTTCCGCCCACTTCTTATCTGCTTTTGGATTGTAAATCGCTTCTCTTTTTTTTGTCATAATACCTTCCTTATATAAGTCTATCTGCTTCTTCCATTTCAAAGATAACAAGTTGAATGTTTTTCAATTCAAATTCCTCATCTGGCTCATCATCTTCTTAGTACCAATCTATTATTGGTCGATATTTAGTATCGTCCCCATCGTATCTAACTATTTTAATATTATCCTCTAAAGTTAATACTCCGTCTTCAATTTCTTCTTTTAATTCCGTTAGTAAATCGCTATAATCGTATGATGTTTTCATTTTTCACCCTCTTTCTAAATTATTATATAAATTTATACCCCATTTCTTCAGCTTCAATTGCTCTATCTGACTTTGTTAATACTCCGTATTGATTTTTCATTATGTTTCTCCTCACTTATTTAAATTAACTATTAGTTTTTTTAATAGATGCACTAGCCATAAAGTGCATCTATTAAACTTACAGGCTTAATTCTATTCCACTCTTCAGAAGTGTACTGAATAAATTCGCCAGTGTTAGTAGTTTTTTTAGAACTCTTAACACTTGTTTTTATTTTTTTCTCCCTTGAAGCTAACTCAACTTCATCAACTATTTGAGTTGATTTATAAATTTTATTATGAAATTCTATAATTTCACAATTTGATTTTTTATCAAATTTGATTTTTTTTCTGACTTCAAGATCGCTTGAAGCGAATACACCAGATTTATCAAAAATTACTATTGTTTTCTCGCCACGCTTAACTATTTCTATATCAAACTTACCCCAAGCAGTCTGTGAATAATATCTTTTTCCTATTTCAAATTTTTTCATTTTGTTACTCCTTTCATATCTTCCTTAACTGTCTTTAGTATATCATAGTATCTATACTATGTCAAGACTTTTTTATATTTTTTTGAATTTTTTTTAAATTGTTGATTTTTAAATGTTTTAGAAATAAAAAAAGCCCTTCGAGGTGTGGCATTTTTGTAGTGGCACGAGATGAACCACGTAAATTTTGAAATGTGTTGAAACACTTGAAATTACTTGTTTTTATGATTGATGGTGCACACGATGGGATTTGAACCCATACGAGCGTTAGCTCACTACCCCCTCAAGATAGCGTGTCTGCCGTTCCACCACGTGTGCAAATGCAAGTCATATTTTACATCACTTATCTTTATATGTCAAATTCCATATACTCTTCTAATAAAGCATCTTGTTCTCTTTCAAGTTCTGCCTTTTCTTCAGTATATTTGTTAAATAATTCCATATCCGTATAAACATCTTCAGAGTAAAGTTTTTCTTCTATTTCCTCTATTTTTTGGGAAATCATTGTTAACTTTTCTTCTATCTTCTTCTTTTTTTTGTCAAAATTAACGCTGTTTTTCTTTACTACCTTTTTGTGTTTCTTTTTACTATCATCATTTACTAATTGTTCATTTAATTCTTTTTTCTTTTCCAGATAGTAAGAATAGTTCCCATGATATAAAGTCATTTTTCCATCTTCTATTTCTATTATTTTATCACAAACACTATCTAAAAAATATCTATCGTGAGAGACAGTCAAAACACTACCATCAAAACTTTTAATCGCATCTTCTAAAACATCTTTTGCATAAATATCTAAGTGATTACTTGGTTCATCTAGTAACAACAAATTAGCCTTTTCTAAAAATAGCTTAGCAAGTAAAACTCTTGCTCGTTCTCCCCCAGAAAGTGTACTAACTTGTTTAAAAACATCATCATTCCTAAATAAAAACCTACCCATAAGTGTTCTGATTTCAGTATCTGTCAATTCAGGGGCAAAGTCAGATATTTCTTCTATTATGTTATTACTTTCTGAAGATAACTTTAACCTTTGATCATAGTAGGCGTAATTAACTCGATAGCCTAACTCAAAAAAACCTTTATAATCCTTTATTTCGCCAATTAAAATTTTTAAAAATGTACTTTTACCACAACCATTTTTACCTATTATGCCAATTTTTTCACCAGCATAAAGAAACATGCTAGCACCATTTAAAACGACTTTATCACCATATGATTTTTCAATATTTTCTGCAAATATAACGTCTTTTCCTGAGTCATGTTTTTTTTCAAAACTAAGCCCCATCTTTAATTGATTTTCTGTTGGGTCTTTCATATTTTCCATTTTATCTAAGAGCTTTTCTCTACTCTTAGCTCTTTTTGCTAAGAGTTCTGTTTTGCGCATTTTAAACTTTTTAATGATTTCTTCTTGACGTTTTCTTTCTTTTTGATTCTTTTCATACGCTCTAATTTCTGACTTTAAAGCTTCTTCCTTTTTACGTTTAAATTCAGTATAATTACCATTATACATTCTATACTTAAAATCACTAAGTTCTAAGACTTTATTAGCAACCCTATCCAAAAAGAATCTATCATGAGAAACAATTATAAGTGTTCCACTATATTGTTTAAGATATGTTTCTAACCATTCTGAAGCATAAACATCAAGGTGATTTGTTGGTTCGTCCATTAGCAAAATATCAGGTTCATCAATTAACGCCTTTGCAAGTTTAAGCCTACCAAATTGACCACCACTAAGACTAGCTATATTTTTTTGATGTTCAGCCTTACTAAAACCTAATCCATTTAACACGCCCAAAGCCTTAGATCTGTAAAGATAACCTCCAATTTCCTTAAATTTTTCTGATTTATCTGTATATTTGTGCATTATATCTTCAAATTCTTTTGATTTATGGTCTATAATAGACATCTTTTCTTCTAGTTCCCTTAACTCATTTTCTTTTTTTATAAGTTCACTAAAAGAAAGCAAAGCATAGTCATATAAACTCATATTCAAGTCAATGTCATCTTGCTGATCAATATACTTTAACTGCATTCCTTTTGCAAAGTGTAGTTCGCCATCCTCATAATCTTCTATTCCTGATAAGATTTTAAGCAAGGTTGTTTTACCAGCACCATTAGTACCTATTAAAGCTAATTTATCTCCCTTATTAACCGCAAAGCTAAGCGAATCTATTATGCTTTTACCATCATAAACTTTGCTCAATTTACTTACCGATAATACCGTCATTGTTTTTTGCCTTTTCTCCTGCTTCTACTGCCAACTTGTCTACTCTATTATTATACTCAATATGCTTTTTATACTCTTTAATATTTTCTATCCCACTGTCTTTACCATATTTTTTATAATTTGTTTTTAATGCATCTTCATTATCTGGATTAACATGCCCTTTAATCTTTACAAATTCAATTTTATCAAACTTATGATATTCTAAAAGCATACCTTCCCATAAATCTTTATTTAATACAGATTCTTTTTTGGCATTTTTCCAGCCATTTTTTTGCCAGTTTATGTACCATTTTTGATTGATACAATTCACAATATAAGCACTATCTGAAAAAAGTTTAATCGGAATATTCGTTTTTTTCATAGCTTTTAATGCTTCAATAACCGCCATCATTTCCATTCTATTATTCGTTGTGTTAACTTCAAAACCTGATATTTCCTTGATGTAACCACCATAAGTTAACAATGCTGCCCATCCACCAACATTTTCTTCCGCTTGGTTATTAGAACAAGAACCATCTGTATATATGTATATCAAAAACTATCTCCTTACTATTAAACTTGTTCCCATTCCTCCACCAATACAAAGCGTTGCCAAGCCGTATTTAGAATTTCTTTTTTGCATTTCGTATAATAAGGTAATCAGTATTCTTGCACCCGAAGCTCCTATTGGATGACCTAAAGCAATTGCTCCTCCATTGACATTTAACTTTTCATCAGGAATATTTAATTCTTTTTGCACATAAGCAGCTTGAGCCGCAAAGGCTTCATTTGCCTCAACAAGATCAATATCATTCATTGTTAAACTTGCTTTTTCAAGTGCCTTTTTACTTGCTGGAATTGGACCTATGCCCATAATAGATGGGTCAACACCCTCAGTAGCAAAGGCAACGATGCTTGCTAATGGCTTAATGCCAAGTTCATCTGCTTTTTCTTTAGACATAATTATAAGCATAGCGGCTCCATCATTTATGCCAGAAGCATTACCAGCTGTAACAGTACCATCTTTTTTAAATGCAGGCTTTAGCTTTGTAAAAGAGTCCATTGTTGCACCATAACGAATATACTCATCCTCTTCAACAACTGTTTCGCCTTTTCTTGTTTTAACTGTTACAGGGCATATTTCATCTTTAAATTTACCATCCTTTTGGGCTTTTTCAGCCTTGTTTTGACTTTGTAATGCCAGTTCATCCTGCATTTCTCTACTGATATTAAACTGCTCAGCAACATTTTCAGCTGTAATTCCCATGTGGTATTCGCCAAAGACATCAAATAAACCATCTTTTATCATTATATCAACCAATTTTTTATCGCCCATTCTATGTCCCCATCTTGCATCCTGTGAAATATATGGTGACATACTCATATTTTCTGTTCCACCAACAAGAATAATATCACTATCCCCATTTGAAATTATCTGTGAAGCTAATGAAACCGACCTCAAGCCTGAACCACAAACTATATTCATGGTCATAGCAGGTTTTTCTTTAGGAATACCAGCTCCCATTGAAATTTGTCTTGCTACGTTCTGTCCTAATCCAGCGGATAATACGTTACCAATATATGTTTCATCTATGTCTTCAGGTTTAATTCCTGCTCTTTTTATTGCTTCTTTTGCCGCAATAATACCTAATTCAGCAGCACCTACTGTTTTAAATGAACCTCCAAAAGATCCGATTGGTGTTCTCGCTGCACTTGCTATTACTACTTCACGCATCATTCTTGCATCCTCCTTATTTACTATAATCATAAAATCCGAGTTTTGTTTTTCTGCCTAACTTACCTGCTCTAACCATTTTTTTGAGTAATGGATTGGCTCTATATTTGGGGTCTTCAAATTCTGTATAAAGCACATTCATGATAGCAAGACATACATCTAAACCAATTAAGTCGGCTAACTCTAATGGTCCCATCGGATGATTAGCACCAAACTTCATACTTGCATCAATATCCTCTTTACTTGCTACACCATCAGCTAAAATTCCGATTCCCTCGTTTATTAAAGGTATTAACATCCTATTTACGACAAAACCAGGTGCTTCTGCCACTTTTACAGGATTTTTACCAATTTTTTTAGATAATTCGTATACTTTATTGCTGGTACTTTCACTAGTGTTTTCACCACTAATTACTTCAACTAGCTTCATCGTTGGCACTGGATTGAAAAAATGCATGCCGATAAAATTTTCAGGGTGTTTCACTGACTGTGCTAGTTTAGTAATTGATAGTGAAGATGTGTTCGTTGCTATTATCGCATCATCTTTCGCGACTTTATCTATCTTAGTAAGCACGTCACATTTAATTGCCAAATCTTCTACAACAACTTCTATAAACAGATCAGCATCTTTACAATCACTTAATTCGGTTGTATAAGTTATTCTATCTAATATTTTTGTTTTATCACTTGCTGTGATTTTTTCTTTTCTAACTAATTTATCAATCGCTTTTTCTATTCCCGCCCTTGACTCTGCAAGTAAACTGTCGTTTAATCCATTCTCAAAAACTTCAAACCCTTTTTGCGCAAATGTTTGGCTGATACCACTTGCCATTGTACCGGTTCCTACTACACATATCTTCATAAGTGAACACCTCCTCTACTTTGTTATTCAAATATACTTTATTCTATTATTTATTTTTAAATCTTGCTGGACGTTTTTCCAAAAATGCTCTCATTCCTTCAACTTGATCTTCTGTTGCAAAACACTTACCAAAGTTCTTACTTTCTAATACGATACCATCTTCTAAACTTAACTGTAAGCCATCATCAACAGCTGTTTTACAATATTCAAGTGCAATTTGTGCTTTTGAAGCTATTTCCTTTGCTAATTTTATACATTCATCACATAATTCCTCTATATTGAATATCTTATTAACCAAACCTATTCTATATGCTTCATCAGCATCAATTATTTTAGAAGTAAACAGCATTTCTTTTGCAATACCATTTCCAACTACACGTGGTAATCTTTGAGTTCCAGAAAAACCAGGTGTTATACCAAGACCCAGTTCTGGGAAACCAAACTTAGCATTGTTTGAAGCATATCTTATATCACATGCTAAAGCAAGTTCTAAGCCACCGCCTAAGGCATATCCATTGACACAAGCTATCACTGGTTTTCTAAAATTAGATATTTGTGAAAATATTTTAGAGGTACTACTGCCAAAAACTTCGCCTTCATGTTGATCCATATGGAGCATCTCTTCAATATCAGCTCCAGCTACAAATGCTCTGCCTTCACCTTTAATGATTACACACGCTACATCTTCATTTTTATCTAGTTCAGTAAATATACTAGAAAGTTTATTTATGACCTCAGTATTGAGAGCATTTAAAGCTTTAGGCCTATCAATTGTTACCACCGCTACATTATCTAAAAATTCGGTTCTCACATTATTCTCCATATTTTCCTCCTCTGCTTCACATAAACTAAAATTTTAACAATATTTCTACTCTAAATATATATGATGTTTAAAAAACTTTATTTACAGCTTAGATGATAACACCTTACAATATTTTTGTCAATGAAAGGAGACAAGCAAAAAAGACGGCTAAGCTTTATAAACTTAACCGTCTTCTTCATTATCAATATATTATTTTAAGTTTTGAATTATAAAATTCCTTGAGCATACATAGCTTCAGCAACTCTTTCAAAACCTGCGATGTTAGCACCAGCAATTGGATCATACTTTAAGCCATACTTTTCACAAGCTTCAACAGAAACCTTATGAATGTTAACCATAATACCTTCTAATTGCTTATAAACATCTTCTGGAGTAAATTTAGTGTGACCAGCATTTTGTCCCATTTCGATACAAGAACAAGCAACACCACCTGCGTTAGCAGCTTTAGATGGACCAACAACAACACCATTTTCAACTAAGTATTCAATAGCTTCATTAGTTGTAGGCATGTTAGCACCTTCACATAGATATTTACATCCGTTAGCAACCATAGTTTTAGCATCTTCGATTCTGATTTCGTTTTGAGTTGCACATGGAATATATAAATCAGCTTTAACTTCCCAAGGCTTTTTGCCAGCGTGGAAAGTAGAACCAGGGAACTTATCTGCATAAGGTGCGCATACGTTCTTACCAGAAGCTCTTAATTCTAACATGTAGTCAACTTTTTCACCAGAAATACCAGCTGGATCATGGATATATCCGTCTGGACCAGAAATA
>PDWI01003075.1_pt1 | contig 25578 bp, 23 predicted proteins | sample 1430891 | NCBI WGS metagenome assembly PDWI01 (sample SAMN01162508, study PRJNA174530) | Oral metagenome, whole genome shotgun sequencing project. | biome: Marine environment; feature: Marine mammal; material: Swab sample of the gingival sulcus; isolation source: swab sample of gingival sulcus...
GCAGAAGTCAGTTTATACAATGATACGAAGCTTGGTAATCGCATACAATATATTTATGGAACGGCACACGCTGCTGAGTTTAAGGTTGAACTTGAAAATAATCAATACGCTGCGTTGACGTTTAACATAGATGGCACATTTACGGCGACTGACAGCGATAACAACTGGCAGACGGCTGGTATACCGATTAGTAAGGGGCGTTATACAAGCGACAAAAAAAATTACTATTTGTTCCCTTCTGAAGAAGATTTGGCAAATGGCGCTGATGATGTCTATGTCTTTGAAAAAGATTTTCTCGGCTATGCAATTTTTCCAATTGGCAGTAGTGGTTCTGATTTGACTGATATTTATTGGCAACTCGAAATGGAAATGTAGTAATTAAATTGTTTTTAGCATTTCTTTCGGCACGCTACCGACCGCTTTATTGTCATTTCGACTGTAGCGGTGTAGCTGCAAAATTGAGAAATCTCGTGTTTAAGTGCGATTGAAACGAAAGTATTACGCTTTAATTATCGGCTGGCTGTCATTTTTTAGGAGGGTACGCTCAAGGCCGCTCGGCCAAGCTAAGCCCCTCTACAAAAACAACAGCCACTCGATGCGCTTAATGCTTTCTGACAATCGCAGCCGACTTGTCATTTCGACCGAAGCGCAAATCGCGGATTGGAGAGATCTCACCTTTGCACCTGGTGTTAACTGTGCCTTGTATATTTCAGTTATAAATACGGCGACATTATTAAAAAAATTTGATATACTTATAAGCAGCACAAGATTCATGCAATAGTTGCATTTTTTCAGGATGGAGGTGTGTTATGCATAAAAAAGCAGCGTTTATATTTTTGCTTATAACTTTGTTATTGTTGACGGCTTGTACACCGAAACAAAGTTCTGATTCAGAAACAACAACAGTACCATCGGCGTCAAGCGATACGACAGAAACAATTGTAACATCGACTGATGCGCCTGAAACGACGGTAGCTCAAACAACGACGCAAAGTGATGCCGCTGACCAGCAATACCCCAATGCCTATCTATTAGATAACGTCGACAATTTTGTTGTTGATGGTGATATCTCGCAAATTGAGTATTTTAACACGCTTCAATTTGATTTGGTTGATGATTATTGGCAAAATGAATATACTGGTCAACTTAAAAAGTTTTATTATACTAATCAAATTCCACAGGGTATGCGTATTCATTTTCCACGCCTAGTTGAAGATTCAGAACTGGCAACTATGATTAATGAAGATATTATTACGCGCGCATTTGAAACGCTTGAACCGGAAGATTTGTATTACTTTGAGATTGATTATGATGCCTATATTTACGACGATTTATTATCGATTAAATTGACGCAAGATGTCGTTTATGAAGGTCAAGATGGCGGTGCAAAAGTTGTTTTAAAAACCTATAATTTTGATATTTCAGATGGTAATTTGAAACTGTTATCAAATCGTGAAATGCTAGAAAAAATTAACGTGTCATTAGAGACAATCCAAGATTTTGTCTATCAGTATTTACCAGATCACTTGTACGCTTATTGTACGGAAGACGAATGGCTCAATATTGACGATGATATCAACCAAGCAGTTGATAGTGTTGCACAAGATTTAGAAGAAGATGCGCTTAAAATTTATAAAAATGACCGCGCGCCTACTTTACTCTAGCCGATACGACATTTAAAATGGCGTTATTATCAAGACCGCAAAATGCCATTGGCCTTATTTATAAGGCGCTTAAAGAAGAAGAATTGCCTGAAAAGAGTTTAACAGGTAAGCCTATAAAGCTGCATATTTTAAACGAACCTGTTGCAACGCCAGTGTATATTGCTTCGTTTAGTGAGTTTGACGATAGCATTGACATTAGCAACGTCGAGTATGGCGAAATTGAAACAGCTGATGGCGTTGATTTGGCTGAACTGATTACTTCTAGGGGGCTGCAAATAGAAAACGACCCCAATTTTTCCAATGTTTACCTGTATTACGCAATGTTACCTGAAACCATGCCATTTGATGTTGTTTCAATGTCTGGCACAACAGATGATATGTATAAGGTAGTGGCAGAAGAAGCAATATATGATGACATGCGCTTTGGCAGTCGTATTCAATATGTATTTGGAACGGCGTTTGCTGCACCTTTTGTCAAAAAATTTGAAGATGGCAGTAAAGCGAGTATTACATTTAAAGTGGATGGAACGTTTGAAGCGACTAGCAGCAATGACTATTGGAATCAAGCTGGTATTCCAATAACAGGAGGCGTTTACACGAGCGATTTATTCAATTATTATCTGTCGCCTAACCAAGCCGATATTCAAGCTGGCGCCGATGATTTTTATGTTTTTCAAAAGCGAGACTACAATGAAATATATTTGACTTATGGCAGCATTAAAGGCCCTATTGAAAATGGTATCGAATTATTGCTGTATGAGTAATAATCTGGCTTGAAAATTATAGGGGCTACTGCTATAATGAAACTAAGACATATAGACAATTTTACATACTATATAGGAGGAATATTATGAGTTTTATGAAAAAATTGGGCGATGCTTTAAATAAGGCTGGTGAAAAAGCTGGTGAATTTGCAGATAAGGCCAGTGATAAAGCGAGTGTGATGGCAACGCAAACCAAATATAAAATGGAACAACAAAAGTTAAAGGGGAAAGTGCCAACACTTTATAAAGAACTTGGCGAAAAAATTTACTTAACAATGAAAGATGACTTAGGGCACGATGTTTTAACTGCAACTGTCACTAACTATACAAGTCAATTAGATGCTATAAATGCTGAAATTGCTGAACTCGACAAAAAAATTGAAGAAGCTGCCCAAAGCATTGAAGACGATGTAGCTGAAGTTCAAGAAAATGTTGCGCAACAGGTTGAAGCGGTTCAAGAAAATGTTGGGCAAAAAGTTGAAGCGGTTCAAGAAAATGTCGAGCAAAAAGTTGATGAAGTTCAAGCAAACGTTGAGCAAAAAGTCGCTGAAGTTCAAGAAAATGCGGAACAGTTTAAAGCAGATGCTCAGCAAAAAGTTGAAGGCTTAGCGCAAAGTGCACAAGAAGGTGCCGAACAAGTAAAGCAGAATTTTGAAAATAAGTTTTAGGTAATCATTTAGTCGTATGTCAGCTCGAACTAAGTGACGAGAAATCGCTTTTAAATCCGAGTTTTTCGATTTGTTGTCAACACGCGAAATGACAGTATGATTGAATAGTTATGTAAATTAAGAGCAGTCATAGTTGACTGCTCTTTGCACGATTTTATACGAGGTAATCTATGAACCCTGTAGCATTTGAAATATTCGGCATTGGCGTCAGATGGTATGGTATTATCATGGCGACAGCCATGTTAATTGGCCTAGCGCTGGTGATTTATCGCGGCAAAAAATTGGGCTATGAAAGTGATTTGTTTGTCGATCTAGCGCTTTGGGTACTGCCGTCGGCCGTTGTCGGCGCGCGGCTTTATTATGTTATCTTTGAGTTTGACCGCTACGGTGGTAATATTTTGCGCATGATCAATATTCGCGAAGGTGGTTTAGCCATTCACGGCGGTGTTATTGGCGGTGTAATAGCTGGCTATATTTACACAAAGCGCAAAGGATTAAACATGTGGCAGCTGGCCGATTTAGTAATGCCGTCGCTAATACTGGGGCAGGCAATTGGTCGCTGGGGGAATTACATTAATGGTGAAGCGCATGGTGGTCCAACCGATTTGCCGTGGGCGATTATGGTTGACGGCGTAGCTGTACACCCGACATTTTTGTACGAATCAATTTGGAACCTAATGGTGTTTTTTGCTCTGTTAAAGTTGAGTAGCATTAAAAAGTTTGACGGTGAAATTGTCTGTTGGTACATGATTTTATACTCGATTGGGCGCTTCTTTATTGAGGGTTTAAGAACAGATAGTTTGATGATTGGGCCGTTGCGTCAGGCACAAGTGATTTCGATTACTTTAATGACAATTGGCGCTGCTGTCATTATTTTTCAGCAAAACAAAATAAAACGCAAGATTTAGCTAAGCCAAAATATTATTTTTTTGTAATATTCGAAACGGCATACTATATATAGTGTGTCGTTTTTTTGTACCCACAATATAGCTGCAACAATTGAAAAGACTAGCTTTTTTGATGATAAATTGTCAGAAAACTGTTGCTTTTTTCAAAAAAGTGGCGTAAAATGGTATGTAAATTACTAAAAGTGGGTTAAAGTGGTATAAAATATGCGCTATTTCTTAGGAGAATTTGATCATACGATGGATGCCAAGGGGCGAGTTAGCTTGCCCTCGCGTTTTCGTGAAATTATTAGCCAAACATTTTATATTTCTAAGGGCCCAGACAACACTTTATACATTTATCCCGAATGGTCTTGGGAAAAGATCATCGAAAAAATCATGGAAATTCCGCAACACGACAAGGCGGCAACTGAAACAGCAGAAGAATTTTTAAAGGGTGTCGCCGAAGCAGAATTAGACCCACAAGGTCGTGTTAGAATAGATACTAAATTGAGGGAGTATGCACTTTTAGGCAAGAAAGTAGTATTTACCGGTGCTGGTAATCGCATAAAAATCTATGCAAAAGAAGTGTTTGATAAGCGCAACGCCGAGAGAGACAATGAGGTTGTAACCGCAGAAACTTACAGAATGCTGGGGATATAACATGACATTTCACCATATTCCAATTATGAAAGAAGCGTGTGTCGAGGGCTTGGCAATAAAGCCTGACGGTATTTATATTGATGGCACGCTTGGTGGCGGTGGACACGCTCAGGCAATTTTGGAACAATTGACAAAGGGAAGACTCATTGGCATCGATAGAGATTTTGCTGCAATTCGGGCAGCTACTCAAAGGTTGGCCGCTTATAGCCAAAACTTTGTCGCCTATAAGCGCAATTACCGTGAAATACCCGATGTAGTACGCGAAGCGGGCCTGATTGGCGTGAATGGCATATTGTTAGACTTAGGCGTTTCGTCGCACCAGCTCGATTCACCAGACAGGGGGTTTTCTTTTCACGAAGATGCACCGCTTGACATGAGAATGAATCAGTCAGATCAGCTAAAGGCAAGCGACGTTGTCAACACTTATAGTGAAGAAGCGCTTTACACCATTATAAAAGACTATGGCGAAGAGCGTTGGGCAAAGCGCATTGCGCAGTTTATTGTCAAAGAGAGATCTGTTAAACCGCTTGAAACAACATTTGACTTAGTACGCGTTATTAAACAGGCCATTCCTAAAAAAGTTAGAGTAGATGGTGGCCACCCAGCGCGCAAGACGTTTCAGGCGATCAGAATTGAAGTAAATGGCGAACTAGACGCCTTGAGTGAAACAATTATTAATCTAGTAGAAGTATTAAAACCAAATGGACGTTTAGCAATTATTACATTTCATTCGTTAGAAGACCGCATCGTTAAACATACGTTTAAGGAATTGGCAAAAGATTGCATTTGCCCGCCAGAATTTCCAATTTGTACTTGTCAACATCGTTCGGTTATCAAAGTTGTCAACCGAAAACCAATCGTGCCAAGTGAAACAGAAATAGCGGAAAATCCGCGCGCGCGCAGCGCGAAACTGCGTATTTGTCAAAAATTATAGAGATAAGAGTAAGAGGGGACTTATGTCAGCCGTACGTAAATTGGAGTACATTGCTCCGCAAGAAAATATAATTCAACCAAAAAAAGTCATAAAGAAGCCACAACAGGTTAAAGTGGCACAGCCTAAGCACGCCATGTTGGCGACGACGGTATTAGTGTTGGCAGTTGTCGTTGCAGCCGGTTATTTCTTTTATGCCTTGCTACAGCGCCATGCTGAAATCGACCGTTTGCAACTTGAAATATTCAATATGCAACAGTCTATTAATCGCGCCGAAGTAATGATAGACGAACTTTACGTTGTGCGCGAATCGTATATGACTATTGAAGAAATAGAAAGTTATGCTACCGAAAAGCTCAATATGGTAAAACCCACTGATCAACAAAAAATAGTTTTGGTCAGTGAAAATTATATAACTTTAAACCCTGATATCGCTTTTAAAACAATGCCTGAAAAAACGGCAACAGCTAATTGGTTAGCTGACGGCTTGCAGAAGTTGAGCGCAAGTATTGACCAAATTAAAAAATAATTCGAAATGAGGTGATATCACCTCATTTTTTTATGTTAATCTGCCCGTGGTTTTGTTATAATGTCAATAGAGAGGTAAATATGAATCGGATAACAGACAAAAGGCAATTGCTGTTTGTAGCATTTGTTTTTTTTGCCGCCTTTATTGTGCTGGCAGCGCGCTTGTTACAGTATCAAGTGATAGATGCAAAAATAATAAAGGAACAATCAGATAAACGAGTAAATCGCAAAATAGTGCTAGAGGCGCAGCGCGGTAGTATTACCGATCGCAATGGCAATGTCCTTGCCTATTCGCTGGCCAATAGTGCTGTTTATTTTGATAAATCTAAATCGCAAGACGTCAACAAAGAACTGCAGGCGCTATTTGACGTTTATCCAGAAATTGACGTCAATTTATTAAAGCAAGAAATTAACGACGCCGAAAAAGACAAAGTAGTTATAGTAAAATCGCTGCCCCGAATGTACTTGCGTTTTGTTAAGCGCTTGGGGTTAAGGTCTATTATAGTCGAAACAACGGCCAAGCGCGTTTACCCCAATAATTGCTTGGCGTCGCATATTATCGGTTTTACCAATGTTGACGGTGTCGGCCTAAGCGGTTTAGAGTATACGCAAGAAGACAATTTACGCGGGATCGATGGTTATATTGAAGCCAAAACAGATGAACGCGGCAGAAAGTTAGCCCACTCAGAAAGTAATGTGGTTGAACCGGTTAACGGGTATACCATTGTTACAACAATTGACCAAACTATTCAATATTATTTGGAAAACGCTATAGAATTAGGCTGTCAGGCGTCACGAGCCAAAAAAGTAATGGCTTTAATACAAGACGCCAAAACTGGCGACATTTTGGGCATGGCATCGTACCCAGATTTTGACCCCAATCATTATAAAGAACCGGTTCATGATATACAAAGAGAACAAATTGCCAATTTAGAAGAGGGCAAGTCAGCCGTTGATGTCATGATGCAGTATTGGAACAACCCAGTGACGCAGCAGCTATACGAACCGGGCTCAACATTTAAAATACTAATTGGCATGATTGGTCTTGAAGAAGGCAAAACAGTAAATAGCAGCGCCTACCATTGTGCAGGCAGCAAAGAAGTAACTGGCAAAACCATTAAGTGTTGGAAGACCACCGGTCATGGCAAGCAAAGCCTAGTTGAAGGCTTTCAAAATTCTTGCAATGTCGTATTTATGAACGTTGTCGATGCCATCGGCAAAAAGAAATTATATGAGTACTTACACGCCTTTAAGTTAGATGAGCGGTCTGATATTCCGCTAAATGGCGAGGCAAAACCAATATTAACGCCGCTTGAAAACTTGCGCCCGGTCGACTTGGCGCGGCTTGGCTTTGGTCATAATATTTCGCTGACACCACTACAAATGATGAACGTTTTAAGCGTTGTTTCAAACCATGGCACACTATTACAACCGCGCCTTATCAAAGAAATAAAAGACGAAAACGGCACTATTGTCGAAGCGTTTCCAGTGCGCAATGCCGGTCGGGTTATTTCGCGAAAAACAGCTGATAATATACTGTCAATACTGGAAAGTGTCGTAAAAGAAGGCTCAGGCAAAAATGCCTATATACCCGGTTATCGCATCGGCGGCAAAACTGGTACGTCAATTAAAATAATTAACGGTCGCTACGACGACGACCGCAAGGTGTTTTCATCTTTTGCGGCAGTTGCGCCAATAGATGACCCGCGCTTTAATTTAATTGTCATTGTCGACGAGCCACAGTCTAAAAATGTACACGGCTCAACCGTTGCTACACCAATCGCAAAAGAAATAATGACCAATGTACTGGAATACTTGGAGATTGAACCAGACGGCGCCGTCGAAGTTCAAATGTCAACGGTGCCAAATTTAATTGGTGTCAGCTTTGAAGAGGCAAAGCAAATAGCTGAAAAATCGCAGATCAGCTTAGTTTTATCAGAAGATATCGAAGCAGAGGCGGTCGATGATGCAGCAATAGTTGATAAGCAGTATCCGCTTGAGGGCACCTTGGTTATCAAAGGCGGTAAAGTCTACATAAAATTTGAGGAGTAACAGTTTATATGGAAGTAAAAGCACAGCAATTTGCCGCTTGGTGTGGCGGTAGCTATTTAGGTGAAGACAAAATAATTAGTGGTGTTGCAATAGATTCGCGCAAGCTAATGGCGGGTGATGCCTTTTTTGCTTTTAATGGTGAACATGTCAATGGTGAAGATTACGTTGCTGCAGCGCTTGAAAAAGGCGCGGCTTGCGCCGTGGTATCGACGAGCTATCAGGGTGATAAAAGCAAAGTTATCATCGTAGCAGATGTCTTAATTGCCTTGCAACAGGCCGCCAAACAATATCGCAAATTATTCGATTTGCCAATTGTGGCAATCACTGGGTCGGTCGGCAAGACGTCGACCAAAGACATGCTGGCAAGCGTATTGGCACAAAAATATACTGTTTTAGCAACAGAGGGTAACTACAACAATGAAATAGGTTTGCCACTAATGCTATTTAAGTTGACAGAAAAACACCAAGTAGCCGTACTGGAAATGGGTATGAACCACTATGGCGAGCTGCTGACATTGGGTGATATAGCCGCCCATAATATAGCCGTTATTACCAATATTGGCACTGCCCACATTGAATTCTTTGGTTCAAAAGCCAATATTGCCAAAGCAAAAATGGAAATTGCTGATGCGCTTAGCGAAGGCGATGCGCTTGTACTGAATGGCAAAGATGCGATTTTGCAGACGCACAGCAGTGAAGCGTACCATGTTCATTTCACGGGTAGAGCAGAAGATGCCGTCAGGGCAGATAATATTGTCGTTAATCTAGATGGCACAACGTTTGAGCTCTATTGCGATGCGCAAAGCAAACACGTCAGTTTACCGCTTTACGGTGAACACTTTATTGATAACGCCCTATTGGTGGTGCGCGTGGCCCGCCTTTTAGATATGTCGTTAGAACAAATTATCGCGGGCTTAAAAGCTGTTAAATTATCTGGAATGCGCTTTCAGTTCGAAAAAGTGGGTGGCGTAACCTTTATTAACGACGCCTATAACGCCAGCGTTGATTCAATTGTCAGCAGTGTTGCCACCTTTTGTCAATTGCCCTTTAAGCGACATTTTGCAATACTGGGTGACATCTTTGAATGCGGCGACTACGCAGTTGAAGTGCACCGCGAAATCGGTCAAAAATTAAATGATTATCGCTTAGATGGCGTCATTTTTATTGGCGACGATATAAAGAGTGCGCTAGCTCATTATCAAGGTGCGGCGCAGCATTGTAATAAAACAGACGCATTTGCGCAAATGCACTATCAAGACGGCGATGGCGTTTTGGTCAAGGCATCGCGCGGTATGGCGTTAGAAACATTAATAGAAGATTATAGGAGCGCTCAAAATGAATAACATCATGTTTTTAAATGCGCTATTAATGGGTTTAATTATTTCTGTAGCAAATGGACCAATTTTTATACCGTTTTTTAAAAAGTTAAAATTAGGCCAATTTATTAGAGAAGAAGGGCCCAAAGCCCACTATTCTAAAGCTGGCACGCCGACATTTGGCGGCGCACTGTTTATATTTGCGAGCGTGTTTGTCTTAATTGTTTTAAGCGCCCTAAACGCAAAGACCGTTAGTCTGCTGGTGGCACTGCTTGGCTACGGCACAATCGGTTTTCTCGACGACTTTAAAAAAGTGATCATGAAACACAATCAGGGTTTGTCAGCTAAGGCCAAAATTGCTGGGTTGTTAATTGTAACGGCAATACTATACGTTTTTTTCTTTCGCGAACAGGTGAGCACTTTTTACTTTAATGTCTTTACACTACAGGGTGTTAGCTGGGCAGTTGCCTTTTTGTTTATTGCCATTGCAACCACGAATGCCGTCAACTTAACTGATGGCATTGATGGCTTATGCGGCTCGGTCAGCGTAATTGTCGCCTTGTTTTTTGTAGCAGCTTCGTTAAAGCGCGGCGCCCCCGATTTAGCGCTGGCCAATTTCGTTATGGTCGGAGCACTGATTGGTTATTTAATTTACAATTGGAACCCTGCCAAAGTTTTTATGGGCGATATGGGCTCTTTGGCGTTGGGTGGCTATGTGTTGGTCAATGCTGTGTTGCTTGGCATTGAGTGGTGGATACCGCTATTTGGAATTGTCTATCTACTTGAAACCGTATCGGTTATTATACAGGTTGTCTATTTTAAGTCAACCGGTGGCAAACGCTTTTTTAAGATGACACCAATTCATCATCATTTTGAACTGAGCGGTTGGTCAGAAATTAAAATAGTCAGCGTGGCCAGTGCGCTGACAGTATTGGTTTGTGTGCTGACCTATATCATTATATAAGGAGCTTGTCATGAATTTAAAAAATGCAGATGTGCTGATTGTCGGCATGGCAAAGTCTGGTATAGAGGCGGCCAAGCTGGCGCTAAATAAAGGCGCCGCCGTTTCACTGTACGATGCAAAAAAAGAGCAAGATTTAACAATTGACAAAGCGCTGCGGGCACGGTTTAAGGCTGTTTACTTTGGCGGCGAACTACCGCCAGTTGGACAGTTCGATTATTTGGTGCTCAGCCCTGGCGTACCGCCTCATTTACCCTTTATAGATGAAGCGCGTCGCAAGGGCGTTAAAGTGTTAGGCGAAATTGAACTGGCTCATCATTTTTTAAAGGGGCGATTCATTGGCATTACCGGCACTAACGGCAAGACGACCACAACGGCGTTAACTGCGCATATTCTCAACTGCGCTGGGCTTAATGCCAAGGCGGTTGGCAATATTGGTGTGCCGTTGTCGAGCGTTGAGCCAGACGATGACAAATCAGTAGTATATGTGGTAGAATTGAGTAGTTATCAATTAGAAACTGTGCAAGACTTCAAATTAAATTGTGCTGCGCTGTTAAACATTACACCAGATCACTTGGCGCGCCACAAGACAATGCAAGGCTATATTGACGCCAAGCTAAAAATAGTTGATTGCCTAGCAAATAACAGCGCATTATTACTTAATTTAGACAATACTGTAACACATGATATATTTGACAATACCTTAAATGACGCCAATGCGTTTAGTAAAGACGACCTGACAGCCTATGCGCATGTTAAAGATGGCATAATTGTAGTTGATAATAAGGCAATTATGCCTGCGTCAGAGGTTTTTATACGCGGTGAACACAATTTGGAAAATGCCTTGGCAGCTGCTGGTTTGGCGTCGTTAATTGGCGTATCAGAAGCGGCAATTAAGCAGGGCTTAACTACATTTCAGGGCGTTGCTCATCGCAATGAGTGGGTATTGACAAAAGACGATATACATTTTTACAACGATTCTAAGGCGACTAATCCTGAGGCGTCGGTGCCGGCCTTAAAAACTTTGACGCTGCCGACTGTTCTGATTGCAGGCGGCATGGATAAGGGCAGCGATTATGGTGTGATGCTACAGCACATGTCGTTTGTAAAACACGTTGTTTTATTGGGTGAAACAAAATACGATATTGCCAAAGCACTTGACGCGGCAGGGTTTACGTCATACACTATTGTAGAAGATATGGCGCAGGCTGTCGCAACGGCAATTAAACAGGTTGAACGGCCGGGCAATATTTTATTGTCGCCGGCCTGTGCCAGTTGGGATATGTATGAAAATTTTGAAGCGCGCGGCGAGCATTTTAAGCGCTGTATTATAGAACAAATGGGATAGCTATCATGAAAAAGAAAGTTTCTTACGCTAAAATTGATTATCCCTTGATGATCGCAGTTTTTGTATTGGTTGGGTTAGGGCTTGTCATGGTCTATTCGACCAGTTACTATAATATGTTGGTAGCGAATAAGGCGCCTTATACACTGTTGTTGAGCAGCATTCGCTATGTTGCCGTTGGCAGCGTTGCTATGATTGTTGCCATGTCGTTCGACTACCGCAAGTTGAGAAAAGTCTCGCTGTTAGCCTATTTAGCGGCTATTGCGCTTTCCCTTGTCGTTTTATTTTACGGCATTGAAATGAAAGGCGGTACGCGTTGGTTGATTATTCCCGGCATAAGAATTAGTTTTATGCCGTCTGAATTTGCCAAATTGGCGATTATTATTTGCTTTGCCTGGTTAGTTGCCACAGCCGGAAAACGAATAAAATCATTAAAACACTTTTCGATTATGATGGTTTTTCTCGGCTTAATATGCCTACTGACCGCGTTGCAACGCGATTTCTCAACTACTGGAATTATTTTTGTGCTGGGCATGATGATGTTATTTATTGCAAACTGCAGGTGGCTTTATATTGCAGCTTCTACTCTGTTTTGTGGTGCGCTTGCCGTTGTTTATGTCGTGTCACAAAAGTACTCGTCGAATCGCATTGCCATTTGGCTAGAAAGCGTTTTCGACAGAAACTATGCCTTTGCGCTCGAAAAATATCAAATTATCTACTCTATTTATGCAATTGGCAGTGGTGGTTTATTTGGCAAGGGCTTGGGCATGGGTGAAATGAAGTTACTGCGTTTGCCAGAAGCCTATAACGATTTTATATTTGCCATTATCTGTGAAGAGTTTGGTTTATTTGGCGCACTGTTGGTACTATTATTACTGGCATTTGTCATTTATCGTATTTTTTTAATTGCCTTTAATTCAAAAGATACATTTGGTTATATGATAGCGGCGGGCACAGGTGTATTAATTGCCATGCAAGTGGTTATTAATATTGGTGTTGTGGCTAATATATTTCCAACAACTGGTGTTACGTTGCCCTTTATTTCAAAGGGCGGTACGTCGCTTGTCACTTTAATGTTCTTGGTGGGCGTCGTACTCAATATATCGTTGCATAATAACCTTGAGGTGTAATATATGAGATTAATAGTAACCGGTGGTGGCACAGGTGGCCATATTTATCCGGCTATTGCAATAGCAAAACGCGTCAGAAAGGCCATTCCGGACTGCGACATTTTGTACGCCGGCGGCATGCACGGCCTTGAAAAAGACATTGTAAAACGAGAAGAAATAGCCTTTTACGGCATCGATGTGTTAGGGTTTAACAGAAGAAGTTTTCTAAAGCGTTTAATTGCCTATTTTAAGTTGATCGTGGCGTTATTTCAGTCGTTTAATTTAATGCGTAAATATCGGCCTGATTTAGTTATTGGCACGGGCGGCTATGTCAGTGGCCCAGTGGTGTTGGTGGCCTCGTTAATGGGCATTGATACAATGATTCACGAACAAAATGTCGTGCCCGGGTTTACGACCAGAAAATTAGAAAAACACGTTAAAAAAATATTGCTCAGTTTTAAAGAATCAATGGTACATTTTAAAGCGCAGAACAAATTGTATTATACCGGCGTGCCAATTCGCGCCGAATTTCTCAATGCCGATCGACAGCAGGCGCGTAAAATTCATCAACTGGCCGACGACCAATTGCTAATCGTGTCGCTGGGCGGCAGTGGTGGCGCTGCAACTATTAACAAAATAGCCACATCTTTAGCGTATCATATAAATAAGCGCAATAAAGTTAAGTTGGTACATATTACCGGCAAGCGGTATTACGCCGACTATATTAAAGCGCTTGATGACACACGTATTGCTGACAATGTCACTGTTGTCGACTATCTCGACAACATTCAAACCCTTTTATCGGCAGCCGATTTAGTGATTAGTCGCGCTGGCGCCTTGTCGTTGTCAGAGTTTACCGCGTTATCATTGCCAGCACTTTTAATTCCGTCGCCCAATGTGGCTGATAATCATCAGTTCTACAATGCAAAAGCACATGAAAAAATGGGCACGGCATTGCTAATTGAAGAAAAAGCGCTTGACATTGAAGCGCTAATCAATATTATAGACAGTTTAATTGAAAACCCTGAACAATTGGAAAACATGCGAAAAAATTATGAGGCGCACCAGAGAGAAGATGCCCTCAGCACGATTATGTCGATTATTTTCAGTTACCAGTTGAGGTAAAATAATGAAGAAGTTTGCAGTTGTTGTCGTCGTAATCGTCGCTTTAGTGGCAATTAGTTTTTCGCCATTATTAAATATTAAGACGATTACCGTCAACGATGATTATAAATTAACCGATAAAGATGCCGCTTGGTTATACAAGCAGAATTGGCTGTGGAACAAATCGGAATGGCTAGCCGAAAACATGCCGAGCAGCTTAACTTATCAAGAGGTCTTTATCAGTAAAAACAATCTGCGTTCAATTGAAATTAGCGCAACCGCTCGCGAGCCGTTTATTGCGGTCAAGAGCGGTGGCTATTATGTGATAATTGATATGTATGGCGTGGTTCTAGACCTTTTGCCAAAGCCAGAAGCGCCGTATGTTATTGAGGGGTTTAATGTGACGTCGGCCATGGTTGGTAAACCGCTTGTGGCAGAAGAAATGCAATTAATAGAACGCGCTGTTCAAATTGTTTATATGTTCAAAGAAAACACTGATTACGAACCGTCAATTAAACTGCAAAACAAGCGCATTATTCAGAAAATGACAGACGATATTTACATTGATTTTGGGCGCGGCGATAATGTTGAACTACAGTTTAACAAAGCGCTGGTTGCCTATCAAAATTTAATTGACAACGCCGGCACAAGTGGTATTGTCAATGTATCTAACCCCAATCAGTGCATAATAGAACCTTTGAAGAGGTGAGTTTTTGAAAACAAATGAAAAAATAATATTGGGCGCTATGATCGTCGTTTTGACGACATTGATTATCGTTCAGTTTAGGTCGGTCCAAGCTAACTATTTAGCTGGATTAATACCATCAAAGCGCTCTGAAAAAGTAATTGAAGAAATTAACGCTTTAAAACAAGACAAAACACGCTTAAACGAAGAATTGGCGAAGCGTCAGGCAGAATTAGATAGTCTTATTTCAGATTCATCAGGTGAAAATGAGCGCGTTAAAACACTGGTATCAAATCTTGAAAATTATAAGACGTTTTTAGGTCTGACCGATGTCATTGGCGAGGGCATTTACATGAGAATAGATGACGGCATTAATGAAGGCGGCATGGAATCTGTTGCCGATATCGTTGAGCATTCTTATTTAATTAATTCAATTGTCAATGAATTAAACGCGGCTGGCGCAGAAGCCATTTCGGTAAATGGGCAGCGCATTGTCGCTAATTCAGCCATTAGAAAAGTCGGTGCTGAAATTGTTGTCAACGGGCAAAAAATTGTGCCGCCAATTACGATTATGGCAATTGGCGATAAAAATGTTTTGTACAGTGCAGTTGGCGCTAGATTTCAAATTGTCGAATCGCTACGCGATAGCGGTTATCAAGTTGAATTAGAGCGCCGCGAAGAAGTAAAATTGGAAAAATATCAAAATGTCATCAATTGGCGTTATGCCAAACCAGTTGTAGAGTAGGTGTACAAAATGAATAAAAAGTCTTTAACGATTTTATTTGTTGTGTGTCTAGCATTTTTTGTTACTTACTTAATTCGCACAGTTGTTTTTTCAAATCGGCATGTTGACCTAAAAGATTTAGAATTGCTTAATTTGGAAAAAAATCAACTGGTTCAATCTATCAATAGTGCAAAAGAAATGATCAGTGAATTAGAAGCGAAGATAGATGAAGAAAAATCAATTAATAATTCAACACTGTCAAAAGAACAGCTACAAGCTGAGATTAACGATTATAAAGTGCTTTCAGGTGAAACGCCGGTATGCGGTGAAGGCGTAATTATTATAGTTAGTGATTCAAAGCGACCGCTTAACGAGTATCAAAAGCCTGAAGATGCTATTGTGCATGATGTTAACTTGCGCATATTAATAGATGAGCTGCGTCAGGCTGGCGCTGAGGCAATTTCGGTTAATGGTACTAGAATTATCTTTGGCTATTCTAAAATTAACTGTAGTGGACCGACAATTAACATCAATAAAATTGAACACGGTACGCCGTTCATTATAAAGGCAATCGGCGACCGCTACGAATTGCAACGCAAGATGACTGAAGATGGTTCATATGCTAATACGCTAAATCACTTTGCACTAAATATAGAGGTCAATACCAAAGTGTATATGGAGATTACCGGCTACAGCGATGAAGTATGGCAAAAGTACGTAAAGGTGGTAGAAGAATGATAGCATTAATTATTTTGGTGAGCATTATTATTGGCATTCTGGCCGGTATCAATGCGCCCTTTTTGTTTACCGGTAGCATGACAATATATGTATCTGTCGTCGTTATGGCAATTATTGATTCGCTGTTGGGCGCCTGGCGGTCGTACTTAGAGAATAAATATGATAGCGCTATTTTTGTTTCGGGTGCGCTGATTAATGCGCTATTGGCAACATTGCTGGCTTTTGTTGGCGATAGTTTAGGGTTGCCACTTTACTATGCCGCTTTGTTTGTCTTTGGTACGCGCTTGTTTAATAATACCAGTATTATTAGACGTATTATTCTCGTAGAATATCGTAAAAAAAGATAACAAATTGATAAACATTTAATAATTTAAAATAATTTACAATAAATTCCTTTACATACCACATATAACAGTATATTATTAAAATAGTACTATATATAGTAGAGAGCAGGGGGGATACAGTGCTAGAATTTGATATTGATATGGACAATTTTACACACATTAAAGTCATTGGTGTCGGCGGCGGTGGTAACAACGCTGTCAACAGAATGATTGAAGCCAACTTACAAGGCGTTCAATTTATTGCTATCAACACCGATAAACAGGCGCTTCAATCGTCAAAGGCTGAGTATAAAATACAAATTGGCGAAAAATTGACGCGTGGGTTGGGCGCAGGCGCTAATCCGGAAATCGGCAAAAAAGCAGCAGAAGAAAGCCGCGACGACATTTTTCAAGCTTTACAGGGTGCCGATATGGTATTTATTACGGCCGGTATGGGCGGTGGCACTGGTACAGGTGGTGCGCCGATTGTCGCCGAAATAGCCAAAGAAATGGGTATTTTAACGGTGGGTGTCGTTACAAAGCCGTTTACTTTTGAGGGCAAACGACGTGCTAGCCATGCTGAAGCCGGTATTGAAGAACTTAAAAAACGCGTCGATACATTGGTGACAATACCAAATGATCGCTTACTACAAGTTGTCGAAAGACGCACGTCAATTGTTGAAGCATTTAAAATTGCCGACGACGTGTTGCGTCAGGGTGTACAAGGTATTTCGGATACCATTACGGTGCCGGGCTTAGTCAATCTGGACTTTGCCGACGTTAAGGCCATTATGTTTGAGCGCGGCTTGGCGCACATGGGTATTGGTCATGCCACCGGTGAAAACAGAGCAATTGATGCAGCTAAACAAGCTGTTCATTCGCCACTTTTAGACACCTCAATAAACGGCTTAAAGGGCGTTTTATTCAACGTAACAGGTGGCCCAGACTTAGGCTTACACGAGGTAAACGAAGCAGCTGAAATTATTTCTGAATCGGCTGATGATGATGCTAACATTATCTTTGGTGCCGTGATCGACGAATCGCTTAAAGATGAAATCAGAATTACGGTAATTGCCACCGGATTTAGTGATCATGCCTTTGAAGACATTTTTAGCACAAGCGATGTGTTGCCGTCAGAAGAGGTAGCCGAAAAAGTGGAAGAAATTGAAAAAAAAGTTGAAACAACGGTAAAGGAACAAGTAAAAACTGACGATAATAATGGTGATGACCTAGATATACCAACCTTTTTACGTATGTCTAGAAAATAGACTTATGTAAAAAAAATGTGCGAAATGCGACTTAAACCCAGAATATTTACACCACATGTTAAAAATGCGTTAATATGCGAATTTTATAGCGCCTTTCACGCATTGGCGTGAATAATCTGGGTGAAATGTTGCGTTCACGAGCGGAGTTGTCATGATTATTAAAGTAGATCAATTAAAAAGCGGCATGGTGCTGCAGGCAGACTTGTTTACTGCTAACGGCGATTTAATTTTAGCTGCCGGTACAATTTTGAACGAAGATTTTATTGAGCGGATAGATCGTTTAAAAATTGATAATATCAATGTAATGGATGATCAGTCTACTTTGCGAAGCAAGGCGCTCGTCACTTCGGTTAACGCATTAGATAAAGCCTACCATAATGCAGTAGATCGCTTTAAAGAAGTTTATTTGGTAGCCAAAAATGGTGGCAAAGTGGACGAAGAAGTGATCGATGAAATCTCTACACCTATCGTCGAGGAAATATTGTACAATTCGAGCCTAATGCGCGAACTGTGGGCAATGACCCAGTATGACGATTATACATTTGATCACAGTGTTTCGGTCAGTATAATCAGCGGTCTTCTGGCCAAATGGGTTGGCGATAGCGAAAACCTTGTCAAGCGCGCGACAGTTGCTGGCTTACTTCATGATATTGGCAAAGTAGCTATTCCTGAATCATTGTTTAATGGCGATCGACAATTGACATCTGAAGAAGCTGAACTCGTTAAGACACACCCGCTGAAGGGATACGATTTGCTAAAAGCGCAATCGAATTTGTCGGATCATGTTTTACAGGCCGTGTTGCATCACCACGAACAGTATGATGGTGCTGGTTATCCGCATGGCTTAAAGGGTGAAGCTATTTCACCTTTGACGCGCATTGTCAGTATTGCCAATGTCTACGTTAATTTGACAAAGGCACGCAAGGCCAGTGAAAGTGTCAATCCGTATACTGCATCAGAAAAAATACGCGAATTGTCGTATCAATTACTTGATCCACATTATACAAGCGTATTTATCGATGGCATCAGTAATTTCTTTGTGGGCAATGTCGTTAAGTTGTCGAACGGATTAGTTGGCGAAGTTGTTTTGATCAACCGCAGCCGTTCTAGTCGACCATTAGTTAAAACAGAAGACGACTTTATTGATTTAAGTGTTCGCAAAGATATCGATATTGTTTCGATAATTTACTAGAACGATAATAAAGTAATACAATTAAAACATTACCAAGACTAATGCGGTTGCGGTAGTGTTTTTAGTTTGCTCTGGACTATTGACGACACCATATAAAAACCGCAGTAACTTTCGGATGATGAGGGCGCATATTTTTTCGCTTTTCACCACAATAAAATGTGTAAAAAAGATAAAAAATAAAAAATTTTGTCTATATGCTGTGGTTGTGGTAAAATAGTAATAGTGAGGTGAAGTATGGCGAGAACAAAAAAATATGATAATTCCAGTATTTCAGCATTAAAAGGTGAAGATCGGGTTCGCAAGCGTCCGGCAGTTATCTTTGGTTCAGATGGTCTAGAAGGCTGCCAACATTCTTTTTTTGAAATACTATCCAATTCAATTGACGAATCGCGCGAGGGGCACGGCAGTGTAATAAAAATTATTAGGCACCCTGATCATTCGATTACAATTGAAGACTACGGCCGCGGTATTCCGCTAGAATACAACAGGCGCGAAAAGCGCTTTAATTGGGAACTGGTTTACTGTGAACTGTATGCCGGTGGCAAGTACAATACGGTCGAAGCCGAAAACTACGAATATAGCCTAGGGCTCAATGGTCTGGGCTCTTGTGCGACACAGTACAGTTCAGAGTGGTTTAATGTAACTGTGTATCGTGACGGTAAAGAGTTTAGCCTGAAATTTGAAAAAGGCGTCAATATAGGCGGTTTAAAGCGCAAAGACTACACGGGTAAGCGCACTGGCACAGTGCAAACTTGGCGGCCTGATTTAGAGGTGTTTACCGATATTGCCATTCCGCAAGACTATTTTTTAGACACTTTAAAAAAGCAGGCAGTTGTCAACGCTGGCATAACATTTGAATTTATTGATGAGTTAGATGACAGCAAGCATGTTTTTTATTACGAAAAAGGGCTGCGCGACTATATCGACGAGCTCAATCAGGGCAAGGCAATTTCTGAAGTGATACGCTATCAAGACAGTGGCAAAGGTAGAGACCGTGCCGATAAGCCGGAATACAAGGTTAAGGCCGAAGTGGTATTTGCCTTTAACAACGATGTCAACGTTATAGAATACTATCACAATTCTAGTTATTTAGAACACGGAGGTGCGCCCGATAAGGCGGTTAAGTCAGCGTTTGTCAGTGAAATTGACAGCTTTATAAAAAAACTTGGCAAGTACCAAAAAAACGAAAAAAAAGTGACATTTAGTGATATTGAAGATAGCCTTGTATTAATTGTCAATTCGTTTTCCACCCTGACCAGTTATGAAAATCAGACTAAAAAGGCAATTAACAATAAGTTTATTCAAGAATTTTTGACAAAGTTTATTAAACACGAGTTAGAAGTTTACTTTATCGAAAACAAGGCCTCAGTTGAAAAAATAATTGACCAAATACTGATAAATAAACGCAGTCGCGAAAACGCCGAAAAAACGCGCCTTAACATCAAGAAAAAGCTGTCGCAAAAAGTTGATATTACGAACCGCGTTAAAAAGTTTGTCGACTGTCGTACAAAAGAAAAGGCACAAAGAGAAATATACATTGTCGAGGGCGATTCGGCACTGGGCGCTTGTAAACTGGCGCGTGACGCCGATTTTCAGGCACTTATGCCCGTGCGTGGTAAAATACTTAACTGTTTAAAGGCAGACTATCAAAAAATATTTAAAAATGACATTATTGTCGATCTAATCAAAGTTTTGGGCTGCGGCGTAGAAATTAAAAGCAAGCACGCCAAAGATATGTCGACCTTTGACATCGATGCGCTCAATTGGGACAAGGTGATCATTTGTACCGATGCCGACTTTGACGGCTTTCAAATTAGAGCGCTAATACTGACGATGATCTACGTTTTAATGCCGACATTAATTGAGGCAGGTAAGGTTTATATTGCGGAATCACCACTTTATGAGATAACGACCAAAGACGATACTTATTTTGCTTATAATGAGCGTGAAAAAGCCGACATATTACAGCGTATTGGCGATGCAAAATATAAAATTCAACGTTCTAAAGGGCTTGGTGAAAACGAACCGGAAATGATGTGGCAAACCACCATGTGCCCAGCATCACGGCGCCTTATTGCCGTACAGCCCGATGAAGTAGACAAGACAAAGCAAATGTTTGATGTACTATTGGGTGACGACTTAGCAGGTCGCAAGGTATTTATTGAAACCTATGGTCCCAATTACATTGACCAGTTAGATATAAGTTAGGTGAATAATTTGAATAACGATAATACTGTAACCAATAAAAAAATATCGTTAACGCTTGAAGAAAACTACATGCCTTATGTCATGAGCGTTATCGTTTCGCGTGCCATACCTGAAATAGATGGTTTTAAACCGGCGCATCGCAAGTTGTTATACACCATGTACAAAATGGGGCTTTTAAAAGGCGGTCGCACCAAGTCGGCCAATGTGGTGGGGCAAACCATGAAGCTAAATCCGCACGGTGATGCCGCCATTTACGAGACAATGGTGCGGTTGACGCGTGGGCACAATGCACTGCTACACGCCTATGTCGATTCTAAGGGCAACTTTGGCAAGTCGTCGTCACGCGATATGAAATACGCCGCGTCGCGTTATACCGAGGTAAAACTGGAAAAAATTTGTGCTGAATTATTTAAAAATATCGATCGCGATACGGTTGACTTTGTCGACAACTACGATGGGTCGATGACAGAGCCAACGTTATTGCCGACGACATTTCCCAATGTGTTAGTCAATGCCAATAAGGGTATTGCCGTTGGTATGGCAAGTAGCATTGCCAGCTTTAATTTGGAAGAAGTTTGCCGTTTGACAATTGCGCTACTTCAGGGTGAAGAAGTCAATGTAATGAACTACTTGAAGGGCCCCGATTTCAGCACGGGCGGTTATTTGTTGTATGACGAAGCAGCGCTAAACAGTATTTATGAGACAGGTCAGGGCAGTGTTAAGTTGCGCTGTAAGTATCAGTATGACAAGGCAAATAAGTTAATTGAAATAACCGAAATACCCTATACGACAACGGTTGAGGCGATTATTGATAAAATTGTCGATTTAATAAAGCGCGGCAAAATTAAAGAAATTAGCGATGTGCGCGATGAAACCGACTTAAAGGGCTTAAAAATTACACTAGATTTAAAGCGCGGCACCGATCCCGATTTGTTGATGCAAAAGCTCTATGTGTCGACGCCGCTTGAAGATAGTTTTGTCTGTAATTTTAATATTCTAATAAAGGGTAAGCCGATTGTCTTAGGCGTGTTGCCGCTACTAAACGAATGGATTAAGTATCGCCTAGAATGCTTGGTGCGTCAGCTCAATTACGACTTGGTTGGGCTCAACAAAAAATTGCATTTGTTGTTAGCGCTACACAAAGTATTACTCGACATTGATAAGGCAATTAAAATTATTAGAAATACAGTAGAAGATCATGACGTTATTCCCAATTTAATGCAAGCGTTTGAAATAGACGAAGTGCAAGCCAACTACGTGGCAGAAATAAAACTGCGCAACTTAAACAAAAAATATTTAATCAATCGCATTACTGAAATTGAATCGTTAAAAGATCAAATTCAAGAAATTGAAAAGACACTAAAGTCGACAAGGCGTCAGAAGAAGCTTATTTGCCAAGATCTAGAGCAAATTATTAAAAATTATGCAATCGCGCGCAAAACAGAAATTATCAAAAAAGAAGAAGTGGTTGAAGTACGTCAAGAAAATCTAATAGAAGATTACAACTTAAAGTTGTTCTTAACAGATCATGGCTATTTCAAAAAGATTTCGCTGACCTCTTTGCGTGCTTATAGCGAGCAAAAGACAAAAGACGACGATCAGATTATTCAAGAACAAGAGGCAACTAACTTATCAGAAATACTGTTTTTTACTGATAAGCAAAATGTTTACAAAGTTAAGGCACACGAACTGAACGATCACAAGGCGTCAGAATTGGGTAGTTACCTAGCCAATATTATAGAAATGGAAGATGATGAGCGGATTGTCTTTATGCATGCATTGACCGATTACAATGGTTGGTTTGTCTTTGGCTTTGAAAATGGCAAAGCAGCTAAAGTGCCAGTGAGTAGCTATCAGACAAAAAATAATCGCAAAAAATTGCTGAATGCCTATGGTAGTAAGGCGCGTTTATTGAGTATTAGCTATATCGAAAAAGATGAAGACTTTATTTGCATTCGCACCGATAACACTGGCGAAAAAACAGTTGTTTTATTCAACAGTGCACTGATTAACGAAAAGGTAACGCGCAGTACGCAAGGCGTACAAGTGGTGAGGTTAAAGCGCAATTCATATATGTCGACAATGGTGCTGGCTGAAAAATTAGCTCTGCGCAAACAAAATAGCTATCGCAGTGAAACCATTCCGGTTTCGGGCGCTAAAATTAACGAAAAAGACCACTTTAAATATCCGATGCTTTAGGAGCGTATTATGTCAGATTACAGCAATTTTAAATCGCTTGGATTAAGCGAAAAATCAATAAAAGCAATAGAAAAGAAAGGCTTTGAAGAACCGACACCAATTCAACAAAAGGCCATTCCATTAATATTATCGTCAGACCGTGACATTGTCGGGCAGGCGCAGACTGGCACTGGAAAAACAGCGGCGTTTGGCCTACCAATATTTGAATTGATCGATCCAAAGAAAAAGGCCGTTAAAGTTTTAATTGTAACACCGACCAGAGAACTGGCCCTGCAAGTGTCAGAAGAAATGATTTCGCTAAGGCAAACCAAGCGCACTAAAATTACGCCAATCTACGGCGGCACTTCAATTGAACGCCAAATGCGCCGCTTAAAAGAGGGCACCGATATTGTAGTTGGCACACCAGGGCGCATTATCGACCTGATCAACCGCAAAAAATTAAAACTCGATCAGTTAGATTTTTTGGTGCTGGATGAAGCCGATGAAATGCTCAATATGGGCTTTGTTGAAGACATCGAAAAAATCATTAGTCATGCTAATCCAGCAAAGCGAACATTTCTGTTTTCGGCGACAATGCCCAAGAGCATACTCGATATCGCCAAAAAATACATGCGCGAATTCGATAAAATTAAAATAGAGAAAAAAGAACTCACAACCGAATTAACCGACCAAATCTATTTTGAGGTGGGTGAGCGCGACAAATTTGAAGCACTTACGCGCATTATTGACATTGAGCCCGAATTTTATGGCTTGGTATTTTGTAGAACCAAGTCAGATGTCGATCGCGTAGCTAATAGGTTAGTTGAGCGCGGCTACGATGCAGAGGGCCTACATGGTGACTTATCGCAGTTTCAACGCGAACGCGTTTACAATAAGTTTAAATCGAAACACGTCAACATACTGGTGGCGACCGATGTTGCGGCGCGTGGCCTCGACGTTTCAAATCTGTCGCACGTTATCAACTATGCCATACCACAAGACCCCGAAAGCTATGTTCATCGCATTGGGCGAACTGGTAGAGCAGGCAAGCAGGGTACGGCGATAACCTTTGTAACGCCGGCAGAGTACCGCAGCTTGTTACATATTCAGCGCATTGCCAAAACCAATATCAGAAAAGAGCAAATACCGCAAGTTGAAGCGATCTTAAAAATGAAAAAGACGACAATCGTCGATGAAATAAAAGATACTATTTTTAATGATGACATCGAAGAATTTGCCGACTTATCAGAAGAACTGCTCGAACAATTTGAAGTTGAAGCATTGTTGAAAGGCGTACTAAAATACTTTCTAAAGGGCAGTTTGTCAAGCGATGCTTACGCCGATATAAAAGACGTATCAGTCGACCGCAAAGGCAAGACGCGTTTGTTTGTTGCCAAAGGCAGAAAAGATGGGTATAATGTTAAAAAGATTATCGATCTAATACAATCTGAAGTGATGATACCCTCATATAAGATACGAGACATCAGAATTTTTGATGCTTTTTCATTTGTCAGCATGCCATTTGAAGAAGCAGAACAATTGTTATATGGCTTAAACAAAAAATCAAAACATAGACGTCCGCTTGTTACACTTGCAAAGGCAGATAAGAGCGGTGGTAAAAAACGAAAAACCAATAAATCAAAAAGGCGGAGAAAAAATGAACGAAAACATTAAACGGGCATTAAAAACTATCTCGGCAATTCTGCTTGGCATCATTACCGTATTGTCGATTTACGAACTGATTAAAAAGGTAAAAGATAAAGATGCGCTGCCGATTATTAAAGCAATGCAATTACTTGATGAAAGCGGCTCAGAAATTATAGACGTATTGGGCAATGGCACAAAATTTTTAGTTTATGACAACGCCGAAAGCCACCGCCATTTCGAATCTTATTTAGCAGAGAAGGGATATCAATACGTCGGCCGTTTTGGCAAGAGCAAACTGTATGATTTTGCAGATTATGAAGTAATTGTTAAACGAATTAAGATGTTTAACCGATACGTATTGTACGAGATTTATAACGAAACATATTTTGGCGAATCTAGTTATTAAAACGGTATCTACGCTGTTTTTATAAGACAAAAAATAGAATTCAATGTCATTTATCAAATTATTCTAAAAAAATGCAAAAAGTTATAAAATTCGATTGACACATAGGTGTCACTATGGTAAGATTATTCTTGTCGTTAGGACATGATTAATGTTCCAAGGTAGCTCAACGGTGGAGCACTCGGCTGTTAACCGATAGGCTGTGGGTTCGAATCCCACCCTT
>PDWI01002832.1_pt1 | contig 25574 bp, 24 predicted proteins | sample 1430891 | NCBI WGS metagenome assembly PDWI01 (sample SAMN01162508, study PRJNA174530) | Oral metagenome, whole genome shotgun sequencing project. | biome: Marine environment; feature: Marine mammal; material: Swab sample of the gingival sulcus; isolation source: swab sample of gingival sulcus...
CAAAAAATATTACCAAACAGACAATGGCACCAAAGGGGGGGAGTGTAAACCATGTGCTTAGGTTAAAATGTAAACCATGTTTATGTTGCACAGGGATTTACAGAATGACGGTACTAAAACACATAAAATTTGAAAAATTTAACATCCGCAGTCATGGCAAACGAAGTAATGACAAGACGTGCCCCCCTAAAATGGCACGTCATTGCGAGGAGCGATAGCGACGTGGCAATCTCCAACTACCCCGCAAAGTAGCAGGAGACCGCCACGCTCGTTCCTCACTCGCGGTGACGCCAGATGTAAAGAAACCAAATAAAAAAATAAAACATGAAAAAATTACCTAGATTTTACTTAATTATTGACGATGTATCATGGTTGCCACGTTTTCTGCCCTTGGGGTTAAAATTGGTGCAACTGCGTTTAAAAAACAAATCGGAAAACGAAGTGTTACAGCAAATCATCCAAGCCAAAAAGCTTTGCGAAGCCGCCGATTGTCAGCTGGTTGTGAATGATTATTGGGAGCTGGCGATTGATGCTCACTGCGACTACATTCATTTGGGACAAGAAGACTTGCAAACTGCCAATATCGACAAAATCAAATCAGCTGGGTTACAACTAGGCGTTAGCACACACTGCGAAGCCGAATTAAAAAATGCCTTAGCCGTCAAGCCCGATTACGTGGCATTAGGCCCTGTTTATGAAACGCAATTAAAGAAAATGCTCTGGATAAAACAAGGACTAGAACGAGTCACACAATGGAAAAAACAAGTCGGCGATACGCCACTCGTTGGCATTGGTGGATTAACTGTCGAGCGAGCTGACGGTGTCTACAAAGCAGGTGCGGACTGTCTTAGCGTCGTCAGCGATGTGCTGCAACACGAAACCCCAGAAAAACGTCTACAACAATGGTTAGAGGTTGCCAAATGAATGAAACAAACCGTTACCATCGCCAAATGCTGGTCAAAGAAATAAGTGCTTCAGGACAAGAAAAATTACAAGCAGCTCATATCGCCATCGTTGGTGTGGGTGGTTTAGGTTCTGCCGTAAGCTTATATCTCGCAGGTGCTGGCGTAGGAAAAATCACGCTAATTGAAGCCGATACCGTTAGCCTCAGCAACCTGCATCGACAAGTCCTATACCGTGAAGACGACATTGGCAAACCCAAAGTCCAAGTCGCCCAAAAAGCACTATCAGCTCGCAATCGAGATATCACCGTCATCGCTCATCAAAAAAGGCTCTCCACAGAAAACATTGACGATTTATTAGCAGATATTGATGTCATTGTTGACGCTGGTGATAATTTTTCCCTGAGTTATTTACTCAGCGATTTTGCCGTTGCCCAACAGACACCGTTGGTTTCTGCTTCTGTTTTACAAACGAACGGCTACTTGGGCGTTTATGCATTTTCAACTGCCACCCAACAACCTTGTCCGAGTTTGCGAGCAATTTTCCCAGAGCCACCACCAACCAACAATGCCAATCACAGTGGCGGCATTATCGGCACAGTTGCTGGCATTTTGGGCACATTGCAAGCTCAGGAAGTCATTAAAGTCATTCTTGCCGACCCAGCCCAACTGGCTGGACGCTTGCTCAATTTAGATTTGTGGCATTACCGCCAAAGTATCATTGATTTCAATGAAATACCCAATCACCTTTAGAAAAAAATAGAGGATAACCATGGAAACAAACAATAAAAAACACTTCCCCCAAGCACTGACAATTGCAGGCTCCGACAGCGGCGGTGGTGCAGGTATTCAAGCTGATTTAAAAACTTTCCAAGAACGCCACGTTTTCGGAATGACGGTACTCACTGCCGTTACTGCCCAAAACACCCTTGGTGTCAGTGACATTCACACGATTCCAACGCAGACAATTTCTGCACAATTACAAGCCATTGCCGATGACTTCCAGCCAACTGCTTATAAACTCGGCATGCTGGGCAACGAAGAAATTATTAGCTGTGTCGCCGATAATCTAAAAAAATTCGAGTTTGGACTCTGTGTACTCGATCCCGTCATGATTGCCAAAGGCGGAGCCCCCCTACTCCAACAATCTGCCACCCAAGCATTAATTGAGCAATTGCTACCGCTTGCCCATGTGCTAACACCCAATATTCCCGAAGCAGAATGTTTAACAGGACAAAAAATCACCGATGAAAAAAGCCTAAGAAACACGGCGGAAAAACTGCTGAAAACAGGGGCAAAAACAGTCATTATCAAAGGCGGACACAGCGATAGTCAGCAATGCGTAGATACAGTTGTTTCGGCAACGGGCGAACATTTCCAATTAAGCTGCCCACGTTTTGACACGCCACACACACATGGCACAGGCTGTACTTTTTCTGCTTGCATCACCGCCGAACTCGCCAAAGGCAACGATGTCGAAACCGCCATCCGAACGGCAAAAGCGTTCATCACCGCCGCTATCACAAACCCACTCGGCATTGGACATGGGCACGGACCGACCAATCATTGGGCGTATAACCAATAGTGACAAGTACAGCAAATCACAGAATGACGGTACTAAATGACCAAAAAATAAAAAGGAGAAAGTTTTACCCTTCTCCTTTTTAATCTTTACAGATAGTTACAACATGTTATTTTGCAGCAGCTAGTGCCTGCGCCAAATCCGCTTTAATATCATCGATATGCTCAATACCCACAGACAAACGAACCATATCTTTTGACACGCCAGCTGACGCCAGTTCTTCGTCATTGAGTTGGCGATGGGTTGTACTGGCTGGGTGACAAGCTAGCGACTTTGCGTCACCAATATTCACCAAGCGAGTGATTAATTGCAGTGCATCAATAAATTTTGCCCCTGCGGCTTCGCCACCTTTGATACCAAAACTCAGGATACCACTGGCTTTACCTGCTTGTTGGCGTTGAACCAATTCATAATCGGGAGAGCTTGCCAACCCTGCATAATTCACCCAAGCAACTTGCTCATGACTTTCTAAGTATTCTGCAACTGCTTGGGCATTATCACAGTGTCTTTCCATACGAAGTGATAGCGTTTCCAGGCCTTGTAAAATCAAAAAGGCATTCATCGGTGAAATAGCTGCTCCCGTGTTTCTCAGTGGCACAACTCTAGCACGACCAATAAAGGCAGCCGCTCCCAAAGCTTCAGTGTAAACGACACCGTGATAAGAAGGGTCAGGCGTGTTTAAAACCGCAAAACGTTCTTTGTGTTCCGCCCAAGGGAAGTTGCCTGAATCGACAATAATTCCGCCAATTGACGTGCCGTGACCGCCGATATATTTAGTCAACGAATGAACGACAATATCAGCCCCTAATTCGATGGGACGTAGTAATGCAGGCGATGCCACCGTGTTATCTACGATTAACGGCACGCCTTTTGCGTGAGCAGCTTCTGCTAAGGCTTTAATATCAACGACGTTTCCTAAAGGGTTACCAATAGACTCACAAAAAACCGCCTTAGTTTTATCATCGATTAAATCTGACAAAGCCTCAATGTCATTGTGCGGAGCCATGCGAACTTCGATGCCTTGTTTCGGCAACGAATGAGCAAATAGGTTATAAGTGCCACCGTATAGTTTATTAATACTAACGATATTGTCGCCAACTTCAGCGATTGTCTGAATGGCATAAGTAATGGCAGCCATTCCAGAAGACAATGCCAATCCTGCAATACCACCTTCTAAAGCCGCGACACGTTGCTCTAAAACGTCTGTGGTAGGGTTCATAATTCGCGTATAAATATTACCCGGCACTTTTAAGTCAAATAAATCCGCCCCGTGTTGCGTGTCATCAAAAGCGTATGAAGTCGTTTGATAAATTGGCACGGCAACCGCTTTGGTGGTTGGGTCTGGGCTGTAGCCTGCGTGAATGGCTTGTGTTTCTAATTTTTGATTACTCATTTTGTCCTCAACTAAAAATTAATTTTACTGTTATTACTGCTGTTATTACTGCGATTACTTATATCGTTTATGTGATTTGATTGTAGGAATTTAATCCTCATTAGACAAATAACAAACACAAATACCTTATAACTAATTGCCATAAACAGACTCAAACGTTATTATAAAACGTTCTTAAATCAGCTTTTTATAACAATTATAATGACCGTTACCATCAAATATTTAGCCTCACTCGCCGAAGAGTTGGGAAAAACACAAGAAACCTTTGAACTAACACCGCAACACAGAATGACGGTACAAAACGTGTGGAATCAGTTAAATCCTGATAACCCAATCAAAAACAATACGGTTTGTGCCATCAATTTCCAATACGCAAAATTAGATGACGAAGTGAAAGATGGTGTCGAACTGGCTTTTTTCCCACCTGTCACGGGGGGCTAATGAATTATCATATCGAACTGTTTGATAGTGAATTTCAACCATTTGAAGTCTTACAAAAGCACCAACATATCTCTGCAAATGTTGGCGCTCAGTCCGTGTTTGTCGGCTATATGCGAGATTTTCGCGAAGATAATCACGTCAGCAAAATGCACATCAGCCACTATTCGCCAATGACGGAAAATATCATGGCTGATTTGGTGAAAAATGCCATTGTCGATTTCAAACTCCAGCACGTTTATTTAGCTCATCGCGTTGGTGATGTCGAACCCACGTCTCCCTTGGTGATTATTGCCACTACGGCGACACACAGAGCCAATGCTATTCAAGCATGTGAGCAACTCCTTGAGTCACTCAAGCACAACGTCCCCTTGTGGAAAAAAGAGCAATTAACAAACGATACCCATGAAACTCAATGGGTAGCCGGCAATACAGAGAATAAAATTCATTAACAAAAGCCTTTGACCACCATTTTTTCAATGCTACTATGAAGTTGGTATGACGACGATGTTTATATTTTGGTAAATATTAGTGTTGTACTTTTCTTGAAATTTAGCATTTCTGGAAATTTTATCTACTCTCTATCAAAAGGAGCTCAAAATGAATTGGTATTTAACCGTATTAAAAAAATATACCGTATTTAGCGGACGTGCAAGAAGAAAAGAATTTTGGATGTTTACCTTGTTTAACATGATTATTGCTTTTATCTTAGGTGCACTTGACGGGGCTTTAGGTTTTGCCGTTTCGCCTGCCAACATTGGTATTCTTGGCGGAATTTACTCACTTGCTGTATTAATCCCTAGTATTGCGGTGATGACAAGACGTTTACACGATATTAATAAAAGTGGCTGGTGGCAACTAATTATTTTTGTTCCCTTTATAGGTGTCATTGTCTTAATTGTCTTTGCCTGCTTAGAAGGACATCCTGGAGAAAATCGCTTTGGAGCCAATCCCAAAGGCATGTAGGCGAAGTTAGCTGAACAAATTTTAAATTATAGCGGAATAAATTAAAATTGGTACAAGGCTTGCCGTCGAAGACAGTACCCGTCGTACGGCGAGACGGCATAACGCCGTAACAATTATTAAGTTATTTCGCTATATCTGTGGTACCAAAAATGAAAAAGGGCATACTTAAAATATTAAGTACGCCCTTTTTTATTGGTGTTTATTTTCGCCGTGGCTTTATCTTTTTGCTTGATGAGGTTTTCTTTTTTTAGGTCTTTTTCGAATAGGACGCGTATCTAATTTGGTGATTGGCACATCGTGCTGAGGCTCAAAGCCATCGACAAACTGTCGGGGCAACACTTGTTGAATTAAATGCTCAATACCTTTTAAGCTATCGACTTCATCGGCAGAAACCAAAGAATAAGCCTCTCCCGATGAGCCTGCTCTGCCCGTTCTACCAATGCGGTGGACGTAATCCTCAGCAACATTAGGCAAATCAAAATTCACGACATGTGGCAGTAAATCAATATCAATACCGCGAGCCGCAATATCTGTTGCTACTAGGACTTGAATATCGCCTGATTTAAATTCTGCTAAGGCTCTGGTTCTCGCGCCTTGACTTTTATTGCCGTGAATTGCTGCGGCTGGGATGTTTGCCGCGATGAGTTGTTTCGTCAGCTTGTTCGCACCGTGCTTCGTTCGAGTAAAGACCAAAACTTGATGCCACTGATTTTCTTTAATCAGCTGAATCAGCACGGCGGCTTTACGTTTTTTATCAACAGGGTAAATCAGTTGACTCACTTTTTCTGCCGTCGTGTTTTTGGGCGAGACTGAAATTTCCACAGGATTATTAATCAATCCTTTTGCTAACTGGCGAATTTCCGTTGAAAAAGTGGCTGAAAATAGTAAATTTTGGCGTTTTTTAGGCAATAACTTTAGAATGCGTTTAATGTCGTGAATAAACCCCATGTCTAACATGCGATCCGCTTCATCAAGCACCAACACTTCTAAATCGTCAAAACGAATGGCATTTTGTTGATGTAAATCCAACAATCGCCCTGGTGTTGCAACCAAAATATCAACGCCACCACGTAAGCGTTGCATTTGTGGATTGATTTTCACACCACCAAAAACCACCACCGATTTAATCGGTAAATATTGGCTGTACAATTGTACGTTGTCTTGAATTTGTGCCGCTAACTCTCGTGTCGGGGTAACAATCAATGCTCTGACACGGTTTGAGCCAGCTTTTTTGCCTTTGGAGAGTTTTTCTAAAATAGGCAAAGTGAAACCTGCCGTTTTTCCCGTTCCTGTTTGTGCCGCTGCCATCACGTCTTTTCCTGCGAGGACGGCTGGGATACCTTGTTGTTGAATTGGCGTTGGTTTTGTATAACCTTGCTCAGAAATAGCACGGAGAATAGGCTCACATAAGCCCAGTTGATTAAATTGTGTCAATGAATTTACCGAAAAAATGAAAATATCGTTTGATATAAAATAAGAGAATAGCCAATCACAAGATGATATCACACCTTAGTCATGGCTAAATTTTCAACTATGGTACAGCATTTATCGCAACATGCAACCCAATTCACGCTATCCGCTGTCGAGTTTATTCAATTAAACCATCACTAACTCAATGACAGAAATTGGGTTTTAGCATTGTAAATCGCATTTTGGTACCGTCATTCTGAGATAGTCAAGCCAGTACTACCCTCAACTACGGCGAAACATTTTCAGTCAAAATAGTTGTTAGACGCGGTATTTTAAGCTTTAAATGTTTGGCATAAACTTGTTGGTACTCCAATACGTGTTTGACGTATTTTCTCGTCTCTCGAAAAGGGATTTTTTCCACCCAAATCGTCATATCATCAGTATCATTGGCAAGCCACTTTTCAACGCGATGAGGTCCAGCATTGTAAGCTGCGGCGGACAGAGCTTTATTGCCAAAACGCTGATACATTTCTGCCAGATAGTTTGCCCCTAGTTTGATATTGATTTCAGGATTAAAGATTTCCTGCCCATAAAGCGGAATACCCAAATCTTTTGCCATCAAGTTAGCCGTTGAGGGAATTAACTGCATCAAACCCTTCGCTTTAGCACGAGAAATAGCTAATGGGTTCATTGAACTTTCTTGACGCATAATGGCATAAATCCACGGCAACCCGACATGGGTTAACTGGCTCGCCGTTCGCACTTGCTGTTTAAATGGCGTAGGAAAACGAGTGTAAATATCGTCCCAATCTCTCAACTTACCCAATACATAAATCGCATCGTGATGAAAACCGTTGTGACTTAGCCAGTAAGCTAATTGACGCTGCCTTTCTCTGGACATCTTTTTTGCCAACGGCAGCATTTCTCGCCTCGCCAAAGTCGATTCTCCATACTGATACAGTGCTTTGCCTCGCTGGAGGTTGGCATTTTGTTTAAAATCATTTTGAACTCGATAAGCCGCTCGAATCGGCTTTGCTTCAAAACGGTAAGCATAACCGAGTTTATCAGCCGCTAAAAAACCATAATAACTGCGTTTTTTGGCTAGTTGACGATAAATAGAGCGAGCATTTTTACCGTTTTTCTCCATTGCTCGCGCCAGCCAATAAAGCCCCATCGCACGCTGTTCATTGGGCTTAATCAATTGCTCAATAGCACGCCAATCTTCATTTTTGATTAAATAATGAAGTAAATCTTCCATTGCCCTTTTACTGGGTTTGGGATTGACAGCATAGGCTTTTTTGGCTTGAGTATTTTGACGACCAGACAACACGCTAGTTAATCGAGATAAAACCGCTTGAAACGCCCTGTCATTCAAGTTTTTCTTCACTAGTCGAATAATCAAACTGGCATAACGAGAAGCATCAATTTGAATCAATTTATATAAAATTTTAGGTAATAATTTTCTCTCTAACGGCGTCTTAACAAGTTGAGCGGTAGGCGTCGTCTCTATCATCTCCGGATACTCAAGCAAATTGGCAAACCGCTTGATAGTATTGGATTCGCTGTCATTTAGCTGGGCAACCATTGCTTTTGCTCGCTGACTATCGCCACTGAGGTAAAGTAATACCGCACGTTTTTTCAGCAAACCAGCTTGCTTAGCAGGTTGCCATTGAGCGAAAACGGCATCGCATTGAGGGCTAATCGATTGTGACGAAAACCAAATATTTTCAATCTTATCAAATGCAGCTCGTGTATTCCCCAGTTTGAGTTGAGCCTCACGATAAAGACAGTTTACAGGCACATCACCCGTATCATAATAGTGTTGCACCAATGATTGATAGTTGCCTTTTTCATATTGTTGCCTTGCCCACTGGTTGAGTAATTTTTTAATTGGCGGGGCATTAAAATAATCTTTAAATAGCTCAACCGCCTCATCTAATCTTTGAGGATTTTGCTGATAAAAAACTCCCGCTAAGTAAGGATACAAAGGCTGTTTTTTCAGATGCTGGTAGGACTGAAGCTCTGCTCCAGCAATGATTGCCGACTTGGCATTGAGGTAATTTTGTGCAGAACCTTGGCTACAACACAGGATAAAAATTATGACAAAGTATTTTTTAAGCATCTAACAAAGCCCTACAACAATAATAATAAAATCAATCCCATCACATGAGTGATGCAAATCAATCTGTCTTACTATAACAGAGATTTTCTAATAAAAAACATTACATTTCCATAACAAAAAATCCACCTTGATATAGTATAATAGTCGTTCTTATTCAGAAAAAACAAACGGGCATAAAAAATGAGCACAATAAATAGCATCACATTACGACAACCTGATGATTTTCACTTACATTTACGTGATGAAAAAGCTTTGTTATTAACTGTTCCGCACGCCGCAGAACAATTTAATCGCGTCACAGTAATGCCGAATTTACAACCAGCCGTCGATACAACGGCAGCGGCATTGGCGTATTTAGCCCGCATTGAATCTTGCATCCCAGCCGATTGTAATTTAACCCCATTAATGACACTGTATTTAACGGACAAACTCACCCACGAAGAATTGGTTAAAGCACAAAATGCAGGGATTGCCGCGGTTAAGTTATATCCTCAAGGAGCGACCACTAACTCCGCCCAAGGTGTCGCTGACATTAGTCTGTTCGAAGAGACTTTTGCCCACATGGCAGAATTGGGAATAAAGCTCCTAATCCACGGCGAAGTGTCCGATAGCCAAATTGACATTTTTTCCAGAGAAAAACAATTCGTCACGCATTCACTGCCCAAAATTCTCAAACGCCACCCAAAACTCAAAGTCGTACTAGAGCATATTACAACGGCAGCGGCAGCAGACTTTGTCGAGCAAGCCCCTAAAAACGTTGCCGCAACCATTACGCCACAGCATTTATTGGCTAACCGAAATCATTTATTGTCAGGTGGTATCAAGCCGCACTATTACTGCCTACCAATTCTCAAAAAAGAGCAAGATAGACTTCGTTTATTAGAAGCTGCAACTTCTGGAAATCCTAAATTTTTCTTAGGCACAGACTCAGCTCCACACGCCACCAGTGCGAAAGAAAACACTTGTGGCTGTGCAGGTTGTTACAGCATGCCTTACGCCATTGAATATTACGCCGAGGCTTTTGACAGCGTGGGCAAAATAGATAAACTCGATGATTTTGCCGGTCGTTTTGGTGCTGAATTTTATGAAGTACCTGTTAATGAGCAGTCCATTGAACTTATTAAAAAACCGCAAGTCATCAAGCAGTCATTTGACTATTTAGATGAAACGATTACGCCATTTATGGCGGGGCAAACACTTAACTGGACAAAAGTTGTTTAAAAGTAGCTAACTAAATACACTCGTAGAATGACGGTACTAAATTCTCAACTTTTGTCGGTTCGTGCATCTGATTTATCTGTTCTCACCCATCAAGAAGCACAGCAAATTAAACCTTTAGACAAAAAGTCTGACTGGCAAAAAATTTTGGCAGAAAGCTATACACGTCCCAAACAATTATTGGCTGATTTGGGCTTAGAAGAAATAGATATTTCTGCTCACCAACTTTTTCGCACTCGCGTTCCCAAACCTTTTGTTGAAAAAATGCGTATGGGAGACATTAACGACCCGCTTTTGCAACAAGTACTACCGCAATCCGTAGAATTTGAACAAGTGCCAGGATTTAGCGTTGACCCACTGGCCGAGCAACAATACAATCCTTTGCCAGGGCTATTGCACAAATATACCTCTCGCGTCTTACTAACATTACGCGGTGTTTGCGCCATTAATTGTCGCTACTGTTTTCGCCGCCATTTTGATTATGGCGACAATAAAATCAGCCAAAAAGAGCTCAGCGAAATTATCGACTACATAAAAAGTCACCCCGAAATCAACGAAGTGATTTTATCAGGTGGCGACCCATTGATGGCGGACGACAACTACTTGAGCCAACTCGTTGAAAAACTTGAGCAGCTGCCACAGTTAAAACGTTTGCGATTCCATACTCGCCTCCCTATTGTCATACCCGAACGAATTACCGATGAATTCACACAGATACTGGCAAATTCTAGACTGCAAAGCGTTATCGTTTTACATTGCAATCATCCCAACGAGATTGACACGCACTTTTCACGACATGTTAAAAAACTCACCGATAACGGCGTACAGTTACTCAATCAAAGCGTCTTGTTAAAAAACATCAATGACGATGCAGAAACACTACAGGCACTCAGTGAAAAGTTATTTGATTATCGGATTATGCCCTATTATCTGTTTTTACTCGATAGAGTCAGTGGCACGGCACATTTTGAAGTCAGCGAAACCGTCGCCCAGCAATTAATCCGTGATGTTGCCGCTAAACTCCCTGGCTATTTAGTCCCAAAACTCACGCGAGAAACACCAGGTTTAAAAAGCAAAGACATGTGGGTGTCGTAAGTATAGTGGGAATATATTCAATACATCTCTACACTCATAAACGCCAACGTGGTCACATATCATTGCCTTTCCTAGAGCTGGGCTATACCTTCTTCACAGGTATAACTATCACTAGATAACATTTTTTGCAGTATTACGTCATTTTCATCTAAGCCTGTGCGGTCATTTTCTGGATGGTAAAGATGATACTGAATAGCGGCAAACTTGACTCTTTTCATGGACAAACCGTACTTAAACAAACGCAAAGCAAACTCAGAATCTTCGCGCCCCCAGCCACAAAAAGCTTGGTTAAACCCATTAACTGCCAAGTAATCCGCACGCCAAAAGGCCATATTGCATCCTCTAACCTTAAAAATCAAACGTTCAACAGGTGTGTTTTGAGCGGTGGCAATCATTTTTCCTAGCAAAGGCAAGTGCAGCGCATTGAGCTTGTTGCTCGCACCACTTTTCAGCAAAGAAAAAGTAAACTGGTTTTTCTGAAAAAACTGCTTGGTTTCAGTTTCTGGCATCAACACCCTAGAACCCACTACAAACGTCTTTTTTTCGGCAAAATGCGCATGGTCCTTAATAAAATCTTTATGTAAAACTGTGTCGCCATCAACAAAAACCAAGTAATCACACTTAGAATGCTTTACGGCGTTGTTTCTCGATCTCGACAGGCGAAATCCTTTGTCTTCTTGCCAAGCGTGAATCACCGGCACGGGACTTATCTGGCTAAATTGTTGGACCAATGCTTGAGTATCCGAAGTAGAACCATCATCGGCGACAATAATTTCATCGGGCAAACAACTTTGCTCAATGGCACTTTGTAGCACTAGCGACAACGCTTGGGGCCAATTATAAGTTGTGATAATCAGCGAAACAGTCATTTGATTACTCATAGTGTATCTTCCCCATTTTTTTGCAAACTATACAGTCGCGTATATTTAGTCATCGTATAGTGAAAGTGATTAACCGCTAAAATCCAGCCAATTTTCCCATCCAAAAAGCCACCATAAAAAAGATAGACTTTAATAAAAGCCCAAAGCGGCCTCCCCATAATATCGCGTAGAAAATGCGCCTTTCGTCCTCGTCGCTGGTAACTCTGAGCCGATAATCGCGTATATTGCTCAAACTTAGCGTAATATTGCGTCCACGAATCGTAAGTATAATGAATCATTGGCGATTTGAGTGTTTTTTCGTTTAAGTCATGAATGAGTTTTTCATGCACTAGGCCTTCAAATTTTAGACCTTGATTAGGAATTAAGCGACAAACGCTATCGGAACGAAGTGTACCAAATCGAACTCTTTGCCCTGCAACATAATTAATTCTTCTCAATCGATAAGCTATCGCTTGATTTTCTTCAATGACCGCTTGAATTTCGGTTGCCAATTCGGGCGTAATGCGCTCGTCACAATCAATTAACAACAACCAGTCACCCTGAGCTCGTGCCATGGCAAAATTTTTCTGCCCTGCAAAATCACCGTTTAAGGCACGGGTAAAAACTTTTGCTCCCAATTGTTCTGCGATGATAGGCGTATCATCATCGCTATGATCGTCAATGACGATAATCTCATCCGCAAAGCTGAGACTTTTGATACAGTCGGCAATGTGTTTACTTTCATTTTTGGCAATGAGTAGGGCTGAAAGTTTCATGTTTTTCTCATGTTGTTGATAACGAAATCTGTATAATAACGCTTTTCCGACGCTTAGTATAACTTGATATGATGAATAAACAATACACCGCTTTGCCTTATACCCTCTCTGACTTTGATTTTGATTTGCCCGAGTCGTTAATTGCTCAAACACCTGCTGAGCAACGGACGCAAAGTCGCCTGCTTAAGGTAGAAGAGGACAAGCTAGAAGATAAGGTTTTTAGCGATATTATCGACGAGTTTTGCGATGGTGATGTTTTGGTCGTTAACAACACAAAAGTCATTCCTGCTCGATTATGGGGGAAAAAACCTTCGGGTGGTAAACTAGAAATTTTCGTTGAACGCATTCAATCTGAGCAAACAGCAGTTTGCATGATACGCTCTAACCGTTCACCCAAAATTGACAGTGAAATTTTTGTTGCAGGCGAGCCTGCGATAGTCACCGACCGTCAAGGTCTCTTTTTCATCATCACGTTACAAAATGCACAATGCAGCTGGCAACAACTAACGAACCATAAAGGGGATATTCCGCTCCCCCCCTACATTCATCGCCAGACTACCGAAGCGGATTTAGCACGCTACCAAACCGTCTACGCAGAAAAAGAAGGTGCTGTTGCAGCCCCAACTGCAGGACTGCATTTTGACGAACCATTACTAGAAAAATTACGAGAAAAAGGCGTGCAAATTGTCGAAGTCACCCTGCATGTCGGTGCAGGAACTTTCCAGCCTGTAAAGGCCGAAAACTTAAACGACCATCAAATGCATTTTGAGTTATTTGAAATTCCAGAAAAAACTAGAAAAATCATCAACCAAGCAAAAGAAAATGGCCACCGCATCACTGCTGTCGGAACAACCAGCTTGCGTGCATTAGAGTCCGCCGCTGACAAAGGGCGTTTAGTCGAGACAGACGGCGATACCAATCTATTTATTCGTCCGGGTTATCAGTTTGAAATTGTTGACCGCTTAGTGACCAATTTCCACTTGCCAAAATCCAGCTTGATGATGCTAGTCAGTGCCTTTGCTGGCTATGAAACTATTCAAAAAGCGTACCGTCATTCTATACAGCAAAAATACCGTTTTTTCAGCTATGGTGATGCAATGTTATTGAAGTACACTAAAAGCAAAAATCTGTTATAATAACAATACACAAACAAAACGGAGGAGAAGAAAATGAAATTTAAAAAAACGATGATTGCTGTGGCTATGGCGAGTACGTTAACAGGCTGTGCCTTGACTCAAGATGGACGTACTTTCTTGGGAGCGGGAATTGGTGCTGTTGCGGGTGGTGTTTTAGGACATCAGCTCAATCATAAAAATGGTCGCTACGTTGGGGCGGTTTTAGGTGCTTTAGCTGGTGGTGCTATCGGTCGTTATATGACACAACAGCAGGGCGACTTAAAGAATGCACTAGCCTCCTCGGGCATTGGCATTATGAGGGTTGACGATGCGACCATTAAGTTAATCTTGCCTAATTCAATCACTTTTGCAAGCGGCAGTGCGAGATTGAACTCGAGCATTTATGGTTACTTAGGAGCGATTGCACGAATTGTTAACAAATATAATAAGACAGCTGTTCATGTATTAGGTCATACTGATAGCGTTGGTAAGGCATCGTACAACATGGGACTATCTCAGCGTCGTGCTGCGGCTGCAAGTAATTACCTAATTTCTCAAGGTGTTCTTGCGGGTCGTGTGGTTGCTAGAGGTTATGGTGAATCATACCCTATTGCCAGCAATGCTACAGCCCACGGAAGAGCTCAAAACCGTCGCGTAGAGATTTATATTCGTGCGATAGAAAGTGGTAGAGAGCAGTCGGCTTACGCCCCAATTTATTAATACCGTTAAAATATAGGGAAACAATAATGACTACAAAGGGACTACTGCCTAACACTGTGGTTGATGCAGTAAGACAATAAAGTCTTGTAGTCATTTTTGGATTATTTCGCTATAGTTATTAATAATTATTGAAAGCCCGCCACTTGGCGGGTTTTTTTGTTACAATAGTGAGCTATTTAAATTTGAGATTTTGACAACAGATGGAACTTAACCATTTATTTGAAACCATAAAAGGTGGGCTTTTGCGAGAAGAAGCACTGCGCACGCATCTGCAGTATGATGAAAAGGCCGAACGACTAGAAGAAGTCAGTCTAGAGCTAGAGCAGCCCGAAATTTGGAATACACCAGATGAAGCAGTCAAACTGGGTCAAGAAAAAACCAGCTTAGAAAAAGTCATTGGTGGATTGGACTTTATCCGCAATACCTTTACTGAGTCCGAAGAAATGCTAGAAATTGCTGCGGAAGAAAACGACACCGAAACGGTAGAAGTCGTCACAGCAGATATTGACGAAGCCATTCAACAACTGGAAAAATTAGAGTTTCAACGCATGTTTAGCGGCGAAGCCGATGCAAGCAATGCTTATTTGGATATTCAGTCAGGGTCAGGTGGTACAGAAGCTCAAGATTGGGCAAATATGATTTTACGCATGTACTTACGCTGGGCTGAAAGCAAAGGCTTTAAAGCCGAGCTGATTGAAGCTTCTGCTGGCGATGTTGCAGGCATAAAATCCGCAACCGTCCACATTCAAGGAGAATATGCTTACGGTTGGTTACGCACGGAAACGGGTGTTCACCGCTTGGTGAGAAAATCCCCATTTGATTCCAACGCCAAACGCCATACTTCTTTTGCTTCAGTTTTTATCTCACCTGAGATAGACGATAGTTTTGAAGTTGATATTAATCCAGCTGATTTGCGTATTGATGTTTATCGTGCTTCTGGCGCGGGTGGACAACACGTCAACAAGACAGAGTCCGCCGTACGTATCACCCACTTGCCAACAAACACCGTCGTTCAATGTCAAAATGGACGTTCACAGCACCAAAACAAAGATACGGCAATGAAACAGCTAAAAGCCAAACTTTATGAGCTAGAAATGCATAAACGCAGCGAAGAAAGCCAGGCCTTAGAAGACAGCAAATCCGATATTGGCTGGGGCAGCCAAATCCGCTCGTATGTCTTAGATTCGGGGCGTATTAAAGATTTACGAACAGGCGTAGAGACGGGTAGCACACAGGCTGTTTTAGATGGTGATTTGGATAAATTTATTCAGGCCAGCTTAAAACAAGGCGTTTAGAGTCAAAAGTACCCAATATAAGTAACCACAAAAGCAACTAACACTTTAAAGTATGTAGAGAAAACTATGAGCAACGAAAACCAAAAACCAAATAAGCAACAGACAGAAGAAGCCATTGACGAAAACAAACTCATTGCTGAACGTCGCAAAAAATTATCAGCATTGCGTGAAGCTGGCAACGCCTTCCCAAACCAATTTCGCCCAGAAAATACAGCCGTTGAATTACACGAAAAATTTGATGAGCTAGACAGCGAAGCGTTAGAAACAGTCGGCACATTCAGCATCGCAGGTCGCATGATGGCAAAACGCATTATGGGTAAAGCCAGCTTTGCTCAATTGCAAGACACAACGGGCAGAATGCAACTTTATGTACAACGCGACGCTTTGCCAGAAGGTTTTTACAATACACAATTCAAGCACTGGGACGTTGGTGATATCATCGGTGCAACTGGAACGTTATTTAAGACACGTACAGGCGAACTCACTTTACAAGTTAGCGATATTCAACTGTTAACTAAGTCATTACGTCCATTGCCTGAAAAATTCCATGGCTTGTCTGACCAAGAGCAACGTTACCGCATGCGTTACGTTGACTTGATTACCAACGAAGAGTCACGCAACACCTTCAGAACGCGTTCAAAAATCATCAGTATCATCCGTCGATTCTTCGAAGAACGTGCATTTTTAGAAGTCGAAACACCCATGATGCATAGCATTATGGGCGGTGCAACGGCGAAACCTTTTACAACACACCACAATGCACTAGACATCGATTTGTTCTTACGCGTAGCCCCTGAACTTTACTTAAAACGTTTGGTTGTAGGTGGTTTTGACCGTGTTTTTGAAATCAACCGTAACTTCCGTAACGAAGGGGTTTCAACACGCCACAACCCAGAATTCACCATGTTGGAGTTTTACCAAGCTTACGCAGATTACAACGACTTGATGAACACAACGGAAGTACTAATGAGACAAATCGCCGAAACCGTCAACGATGGCAACAGCGTGATTAATTACCAAGGTCAAAGCATTGATTTCGGCCAACCGTTTGCTCGCCTCACCATGAACGATGCTGTTGTGAAATATTTAGACAACGTTTCTCATGATGACTTGGCAACCGTTGAGTCAATTGAGGCATTAGCCAAACGCATTAACTTAAGTCTTCCGCCTAACCTTAGCTTGCCTAAATTGCAAACTTATGTTTTTGAAGAAACCGTTGAACACTTATTAATTCAACCAACCTTTATTATTGATTATCCAGCAGAAGTTTCGCCGCTAGCACGTCGCAATGACGACAACCAAGCAATTACTGATCGCTTTGAACTCTTTATTGCAGGACGTGAGTTGGCTAACGGTTTCTCTGAGCTAAATGACCCAGAAGACCAAGCCGAACGCTTTGCAGCTCAAATGATTGCCAAAGCGGATGGCGATGATGAAGCCATGCAGTATGACCACGACTACATTCGTGCGTTGGAATACGGATTACCGCCAACAGCTGGTGAGGGAATTGGTATTGATAGATTGGTGATGTTGTTTACTGACGTACCATCCATTCGTGACGTTTTATTGTTCCCATACATGCGACCAGAGGTATTTTAGTTTTTCGACATTCAAGGTCCTCTGTCAGATAATCAATAAACTGTAATTATTTACAATATAGCGGTAACAATTATCAATTGTTACCGCTATATTACGATACGGTAAGGCGTATGCAACACTGTAATAAGCACTGCGTAAACGTTTATGGGTATAGTATTTTAGTACCGTCATTCTGTGGTTTTAGAAAAAACCGTAGGCTGGTGTAGAGCGTTAGCGAAACCCAGCAATTGTAGTGAATTAGGATTTTACGCAAAATTTTGAATTCATAGTGAGCTGGGTTTGCTGTAGGTCGAGTTAGCGATAGCGCAACCCGATATTTATGAGTTCGAGTAGGGGGTATGGAACGATAGTGATATACACCTTTATTGACTGGTATTTAATTTCGTTATGCGATGTTTTTATCGAAGTTAATTCAAATCATTTATTCTTTTCTGAAAATTTAACATCTGCAAGCGGTGGATATCGCTCGTACCTCGCTCCTTCCACCCTACATAAACTTATACCGTCACCGCGAGCGATAGCGTGGCGGTCTCCTACTATTGTGCAGAGCATTAGGGATTCCCAGAATGACGGTACTAAATGCTATAAAAACCCACCTGTTTGATGTGCCCATAACTTGGCATAAACACCTTTCTTCGCAAGAAGCTCTTCGTGAGTGCCTTGTTCAATAATTTTCCCTTCATCAATGACAATCAATCTATCCAGTGCTGCAATAGTTGACAGTCTATGAGCAATAGCAATCACTGTTTTTCCTGCCATCAAATCCAGCAAGCTTTCTTGAATCGCGGACTCGACCTCACTATCGAGTGCTGATGTAGCCTCATCTAAAATCAAAATTGGGGCATTTTTTAATAGCACTCTCGCTATTGCAATGCGTTGTCGTTGTCCGCCCGAAAGCTTCACACCTCGCTCGCCCACTTGAGCATCTAGTCCCGTATTACCATCCATATCAGACAAGTCTTTGATAAACTCATCGGCTTTGGCTTGTTTGATGGCGGCTTGCAACTCCGCTTCACTGGCATCTGGTCGACCATATAAAATATTGTCGCGGACAGAGCGATGCAGCAAAGAGGTATCTTGCGTAACCATGGCGATATTGGAACGTAAACTCTCTTGGTAAACGCTTGAGATATCTTGCCCATCAATTAAAATTTTGCCTGAGTCAATATCGTAAAATCTTAGCAGTGTATTCACCAGTGTCGATTTTCCTGCACCACTACGCCCTACTAAACCAATACGCTCACCTGCTTTAATATACAGACTCAAATCTTTAATGACATGAACATTATCTTCTGTTATTGTGTTTTTACCTGTCGACTCTTCAAAATCAATAAATTCCGTATTTTCTTTGGCTATTTTTTCATAGCTGAAATTGACCTTATCAAAACTAATTTCTCCTTTTGTCACCATTAATTCTGTGGCATTTTCTTTGTCGGTGACAGTTTGAGGTAAAGACAACATGTTCATGCCATCCGTTGCCGTCCCCATATTCTCAAACAAACTACTAACTTCAAACATTAACCACTTAGCCATGCCGTTCAATCGCAGAGCCATCGCTACGCCAACAGCAACTGCTCCAGCTCCTACACTGTCTTGTAACCACAAATAAATCCCAACAAAAGCAACTGAAAAAATCAGCAAATAATTGAGCAAATCAATGGTAAAAATCAATCCGCAGACCAATCGCATTTGTTTGTAAACGGTTTGCAAAAAACCATCCATCGCCTCTTTCGCATAGTCAGTTTCTCGTTGTGTATGCGCAAATAACTTAATGGTGGCAATATTGGTATAGGCATCGACAATTCGCCCAGTCATGCTAGAGCGTGCATCAGCTTGTTGCTCTGAAATAGCTTTTAATTTGGGCACAAAATAGCGTTGCATCAGAAAGTACAAAACAAACCATGCCAGCATTGGTATCATCAACCACACATTAATTTGTAACAGTACGACCAGCATCGCCACAAAATAAACGCAAATATAAACTAGAACTTCTGTTAGTTTTAGAACAGTTTCACGAACTGCCAACGAAGTTTGCATGACTTTAGTGGCGACGCGACCAGCAAATTCATTTTGGTAAAACGTCATGCTTTGACCCAATAAATAGTGGTGCATGCGCCAGCGAATAGACATCGGAAAGTTCCCCATCAAGCCCTGAAAATTTAGCAAAGTGGCTAAGGCATTTAACAGTGGCAAAATCACCAATAAAACAGCCGCCATGGCAATTAATGTTGAACTCTCCTCTTGTAAAAAAGTTTTTGTGTCGTGCTCGGAGAGCCAATCCACAAGCTTGCCCATAAAGCTAAATAAAGAAACTTCAAAAACGGCCAATAAAACATTAAAAAGGGCAACCACAACAATCGCCGGCAAAAAACCCTGCGAATAAAATCGCATAAAAGCAAATAGCTGACTAGGCGGCCTGTCGTTTTTTGTGAGCTTGGGGAAAGGCTTTGTTAAATTTTCAAAAAAAGAGAGTAATCGCTGTATCACTGACTTGCCGCCATTTTATCTATGTGAAAAAAATCATCATAGCCGAATATAGCAAACAAAACAACAATCTCAAAAAATAGTTATAGCAATATCAAAACTTCAAATAATAAAAGCTATAAATTATTTTTCAAATAACTACTTGACAAAAACTGAGGATATTAGACAATCGTAAAAGTTGACATTTTGTCAAACTTTATAAGTTTTATTGCATATAAGATACTCAGAGGAGAAAATAATGAAAAAACTATTACTAGGAACAGTCATTGCAACTGCAATGTCTTTCACTGCTCATGCGGGCGACACAATTAAAATTGCACTAGCAGGACCAACGACAGGACCTGTAACACAATATGGCACGATGCAAAACATTGGTGCAAAAATGGCTATCGAAAAACTTAACGCTGCTGGCGGCATGAACGGCAAACAACTAGAAGCCGTTGTTTTTGATGATGCTTGTGAGCCTAAGCAAGCGGTAACCGTTGCCAACCAAATTGTAAATGACGACATTCGTTTTGTTATCGGTCACTTATGTTCATCGTCAACGATTCCAGCTGCAAAAATTTATGATGAAGAAGGTATCGTCATGATTACTGCGGCTTCAACGAGTCCTGAATTATCGGAAAAAGGTTACCAAACTATTTTCCGTACAATCGGACGTGATGACCAGACTGCACCAATCGCAGCAAATTACATCGCTGAAAAAGCTAAGCCTAAAAAAATCGCTATCTTGCACGACAAACAGCAATATGGACAAGGTCTTGCTGAAGGTGTTCGCAAAGGTCTAAAAGAGTACGGTATTGACGTTGCTTTCTACGAAGGTGTTAATAAAGGTCAAACTGACTTTTCAGCCCTTATCACTAAAATGAAAAAAGAAGGTATTGATTTTGTTTACTGGGGCGGCTACCACCCAGAGTTTAGCTTGATTGTTCGCCAAGGTGCTGCTCAAGGCTTCACACCACAATACATGGGTTCAGACGGTATTGCTAACGGTGACGTATTTGCTATTGCAGGTGATGCAGCCAAAGACATCTTAGTTACTGTCCCTACTGATTTTTCAAAAAAACCTGAGAATGCTGATTTAGTAAAAGCTTTCAAAGACAGACAAGAAGACCCTTCTGGTCCTTTTGTCATGCCTGCTTACGCAGCGGTTAAAGCAATCGTTGACACAGCAAATGAGTTAAAAACAGAAGACTCAGAAAAAATTGCAGAAGCACTTCACTCTGGTAAAGCTTACAAAACGCCAATTGGTGAAATTAGCTTCCAAGAAAATGGTGATTTAAAAGCCTTCCCATTTGCTGTTTTCATCATGAACAAAGACAGCAAAGTTTTAGCTGAATAATAAAGCTATTAGCTACAGGAAAGCGACGCTGTCACCGCAGTGTCGCTTTCTTTCGTCTAAACTAACTTGCTTTAAAACCTATTAAAATCAATAAAAAATCATTATTGACTAACAAAAAATATAGTGATTTTTATAGTGACTTTACATTAAAACAGAACACTAAACACAGAGAGTTATTATGCTTGAACTCCCACAACAAATTATTAATGGTTTAACCTTAGGTAGTATTTACGCCCTCATTGCTATCGGCTACACGATGGTTTATGGCATTATCGGACTCATCAACTTTGCCCATGGTGAGGTTTATATGGTTGGTGCTTACGTTGGTATCACGACCATTGTCGGCGTACCGATGTTGGGTATTACTGCTGTTCCACTGATTATTTTAGTCGCGTTTGTTGCTAGCGTCATCATTACCAGCGGCTATGGCTTTGCCATCGAAAAAATCGCTTATAAACCACTGCGCAGCAGTCCTCGCTTAGTGCCATTAATTTCTGCCATTGGTATGTCCATTTTCCTACAAAACTATGTTGCCAACGGACAAAGTAACAAAGACTTGGCCTTACAGCCACTCATTAGTGAACGCTGGGAACTATTTGGAAATGCAGATGGTGATTTTGCAGTGACTATTTCGGCATTACAGGTGATTATTTTTATTGTCACTATCGTCTCTATGTTTGCTCTGCACTTATTTATCCAAAAGTCCAAAATGGGAAAAGCGATGCGTGCTTGTGCTGAAGATATTGGCATGGCTAAACTTTTAGGCATCAATGCTGACAAGGTTATCGCCCTCACCTTTATTTTAGGTGCTGCATTAGCGGCGGTTGCAGGCGTATTGGTGGCACTATATTACGGTGTCGTTAACCCATTTATTGGCTTTATTGCAGGACTAAAAGCATTTACCGCTGCGGTATTGGGTGGTATTGGCTCAATCCCTGGTGCAATGCTAGGTGGATTTATTCTCGGCTTGACTGAGAGCTTCACTTCAGCTTACTTAGACACAGCTTATAAAGATGTTGTCGCCTTCTCACTACTTGTTTTGGTATTACTCTTTAGACCAACAGGTATTTTAGGCAAACCAGATGTGGAGAAAGTCTAATGAAACATACAATGCGTCAAAAAATGACTAAAAATATTAGTTTCGCTATTTCATCTGCCTTACTAACATTCTTGCTCACCCTACCTATTTTGGGTGTTCACTTAGTACAAGATGCCAATGGTATACGCCTTGAGGGCACGTGGATGAATTCTGTTTATGCTGCTTTGGCAGTTTTCTGTGTTCAACTAGTCCTTCCACTCATTCGCCAGTCGGGACAAATCATTGACCCCAAATATAGCCCTAGCTATTATTTAGAGCGTCATCGTGAATACGTCCTTGCAGGGTTAATTATTATTGGCTTAATCCTGCCATTTGTTGCAGGGCGAGGCACAATTGACATTGCCACTTTAGCACTGATTTATGTCATGCTAGGTTTGGGGTTAAACGTTGTTGTTGGTTTCGCAGGCTTGCTAGACTTGGGCTATGTGGGTTTCTATGCTGTTGGTGCTTATACCTATGCGATTTTATCGACACAGTTTGGCTTAGGTTTTTGGGTTTGTTTACCGATTGCGGCAGTTTTAGCTGCGATTGTAGGCATTTTATTGGGCTTCCCTGTCTTGCGACTTCGCGGAGACTATTTGGCTATTGTCACACTGGGCTTTGGTGAAATTATCCGTTTGTTATTAAACAACTTAGATAAATACACGGGCGGACCTAATGGTATCGACGATATTCCTGCACCATCACTGGGCAATATTGTCTTTACGCGTCGAGCCGCCGAAGGCGATACGCCATTCCACAAAATTTTTGATTTAAGCTATAGCTCAGAATATCGCTTAATCTTTATTTACTTTATTATTTTTGCACTGGTTTTATTGACACTCTTTGTCATCAATCGCTTGCTACGCATGCCAGTCGGACGTGCATGGGAAGCCTTGAGAGAAGATGAAATCGCCTGTCGCTCACTGGGCTTAAACCCAACGATGGTAAAACTTTCGGCATTTGCCCTAGGTGCATTATTTGCGGGCATTGCTGGTGCGTTTTTTGCGGCAAAACAAGGTTTTGTCAACCCAGAATCCTTTACCTTTATCGAATCTGCGATTGTTTTAGCCATTGTTGTCTTAGGTGGCATGGGCTCTCAAACGGGTGTTATTCTGGCAGCCATTGCACTTACCGTCATTCCAGAAATGGCTAGAGACTTCTCTGAATACCGCATGATTATTTTTGGTGCGGTGATGGTATTGATGATGATTTGGCGTCCACAGGGATTAATTCCTGCACAGCGTCCAAAAATGGAGTTACCTAATGACTAATAAAAAAGAAGCTGTTTTAACAGTCAAAGATTTACGTATGCAATTTGGTGGGCTTGTCGCAGTTGATCAAGTAAACTTTTCGCTTTATCCCAAGCAAATCGCAGCCGTCATCGGACCAAACGGCGCAGGAAAAACAACGATTTTTAACTGCATCAGTGGTTTTTACAAGCCAACGGGCGGAAAAGTTTACTTGTCAGGCGAAGACATCACGGGCAAACCAAGCCATACCATTGCTCAAAAAGGACTTACGCGAACATTCCAAAACATTCGCTTATTTAGCGAAATGACGGTATTGGAGAATCTGTTAATCGCTCAGCACAGTTTGGTGAATAAAAGTTATCTTGCCGGCATGCTGAGACTACCTTCATTTAAGAAGTCTGAACAAAAAGCACTCAGCAACGCCATTAAATGGCTAGATGTCTTTGGCCTCGCTATATTTGCCAACCGTGAAGCAGGCAACTTGTCGTATGGGCAACAACGTCGCCTAGAAATGGCACGTTGCATGATTATCAACCCTAAAGTGCTAATTCTCGATGAGCCAGCAGCGGGATTAAACCCGCAGGAAACACAAGAACTGATTGATTTAATTCGCGTATTGCGAGATGAGCATGACGTGAGCGTTTTACTGATTGAGCACGATATGAATTTGATTATGAATATTTCAGAAAATATTCTCGTCGTTGAATACGGTCGTCCTATTGCAGAAGGTAGCCCTGAAGAAATTCGCACTCACCCTGAAGTTATCAAAGCCTATTTGGGAGAATAATCATGCTTGAAATCAAACGACTAACCACACATTACGGTCAAATAAGAGCTTTAAAAGGCGTTGATATTGAAATTGGACAAGGCGAAATTGTCACCCTTATCGGTGCTAATGGTGCTGGCAAATCGACTTTGCTCAACACCATTTGTGGCAACCCTAGATTAACTTCTGGAAAAATCACTTATCGTGGCGAAGACATTAGCGAGCTTTCTCAGCACAAAATCGCAACGCTTGGGATTTCTCTTGTTCCTGAAGGAAGGCGTATTTTTTCAGGCCTAACAATCGAAGAGAACTTAGAATTAGGTGGCTTTCACCGCACAAAAAGCGAAATTCAACAAGGCATTGAGCATGCTTACGAACTATTCCCTCGCTTGAAAGAACGTCGCTTACAACGTGCCGGAACGCTATCTGGCGGTGAGCAACAAATGTTGGCAATTGGACGTGGCTTGATGAGCAAACCTGATTTATTATTATTGGACGAGCCTTCCTTAGGCTTGGCACCGATAATTATTCAGCAAATTTTTGATATTATTGAATCAATCCGCAAAGAAGGCATTACGATTTTCTTAGTTGAGCAAAATGCGAACAAAGCCTTACAAATTGCCGATAGAGGCTATATTATCGAGACAGGTAAGATTACTCATAGCGACACGGGTAAAAACTTGCTAAGTTCTGATGCGATAAAATCCGCTTACTTAGGTGGCTAATTTATCCCACAAAATTAGCGAAAAACCTCAAATATTGTAAAAATATTTGAGGTTTTTTAGTTTTAACGAAATTTTTGAGCAATTGGTACCGTCATTCTGTTAACCATTTATATAGTCAATCCTTAAAACTGCACGTCTTTGCAAGGAGCGATAGCGACATAGCAATCCCCGACTACTCTGCAAAGTTAACGTAGGGTGAAAGGAGCGAGGAACGAGCGATATCCACCGCTTGCAGATATTAAATTTTCAGAAAAGAATAAATAGGTTGAATTGGCCTCAGTAAAAACATCAAATAACGAAATCAAACACCAGCCAATAAAGGTGCATATCGCTATTGCTCCATACACCCTTGTATTATAAATCTTGTCGAATTAGTCTAGAATATTCGATGAGGTGGCAAGGTAGAGATGAATGCACCCTTAGGCTAAAAGCCAG
>PDWI01002834.1_pt1 | contig 25572 bp, 21 predicted proteins | sample 1430891 | NCBI WGS metagenome assembly PDWI01 (sample SAMN01162508, study PRJNA174530) | Oral metagenome, whole genome shotgun sequencing project. | biome: Marine environment; feature: Marine mammal; material: Swab sample of the gingival sulcus; isolation source: swab sample of gingival sulcus...
TTTTTTTACAGCTCTTTATAAATAAGTACCAAAAAAGGGCGATTTATGTCTCAAATCAGCAAAAAAATTATTTTTTTTTAAAAAAGTCGCATGAGAAAGGAGTTTTATGTAATTGTATTTATTTTTATGACATGATATTATGATTGTATTTTGTCCGAAGATAAAAATTGTCTTTTTTTTTAATGATTTTGAAATAAAAAAAATATTAATATTATTTGCCTGATACAGTTTTATTTGGACAGAATAAATGAAAAAATAAATATTGTAATTATATATTTATCTTTAAATAATTCGGAGATTTTTATGAAACGCAATAATTTCACTCATATCGCTTTAGTTTTTTTTCTTCTTTTAATTTTAACAATTCCTTTTTGGGTAACCGATTACGAATTAAAAATTTCTGATTTTTTTTGGAAAAACGAAAGGTGGTTTTATAAAGATTTTTTTATTTGGTCTTTTTTATATCATTACGGCAATATTCCTGCTTTGCTTTTATCTGCGGGAAGTTTATTGCTTTTGAGTTATTCATTTATAAAAAATAAATTAATTAAATACAGAAAAATTCTTCTTTTTTTTATTTTAACGATGCTCATCGGACCGGGAATTATCGTAAACTTGATTTTCAAAGAACATTGGGGACGTTATCGCCCCAGAGAAATCGTCCAATTTAACGGAGAACATCCTTACCTTAAACCTTGGGTTAAAGGAAAAAGCGGTTCAGGAAAATCTTTTCCCTGCGGACATGCTTCCGTAGGATTTTATTTAATTGTTCCTTATTGGGTTTTGAGAAAAAAATATCCTGAATCAGCAAAAACTTTTCTTTTCGGAGGTATAGGTTACGGAACTTTAATAGGAGTTGCCCGCATTGCTCAGGGAGGTCATTTCGCCGGGGATGTTCTTTGGTCGGGCGGGATGATATATCTTGCATCATACACGGTAAGTTCTTTTATGAAACTGGACGAAAATATTTATTATGAGGAAAATAAAAAGAAAAAGAATAAAAAAAATAAACCCTTGGGAATAATTATTGCTTCAGTAAGCATTTTAACCCTGGGATTATTTCTTTTGGCATCGCCTTTTTACAAGATAAAAAAACGAAGTTTCAGTCGGGAAATTTTATCTTCCGAAGGAACGGTGGAAATTTTAATTGATGCCGATGCGTTTGAAATTTTGTCGGGAGACAGTCTGGAAATAATTTGGACGGCTCAAGGATTCGGATTGCCGGGTTGTAAAGTCAAAGAAAAAAGAGATTTTCAGTTAAATAAAAACAAAAAATATTCTGCTTGCGAAAAAGGCTTCTTTTCTGAATTGACTGTTGATGCAATTGTGAAAATATCCCCTGATTATCTCCGGAAAACAATAGTCTCTTATAAGGATTCAAATGCTGTAATTAAATCAGAATTTCCTTTTGAAATTAAAAAATCCGAAGATTTGAACTTAATAAAATTCAATCAGATTAATTCTGCGAGACAATTTTTCCCTGAGGAGTAATATTTAAAGAATATTTTGATTTCTTTTTTATTCCTGATTAATCCCGACGTTACGATATTTTTACGAGAGAAAATTACCGATAGAATCATGAGTTGACAATTTCTGCTTGTCTTTGAAGTTTGCCGATTAACTTTAAATGAGGTAAAAAATGATTAAAAATCACATAAAACAATCTTTTTTCGATTCTTTGGAGCTTTCGAAAAGGTATTTTACGGAAGAACTTTTTGAAACCGTTGCCGCAGCGTCGGAATTGATCGCAAAACAAATCAAAGCAGGTCGAAAAATTTTGGTTGCCGGAAACGGGGGAAGTTCTTGTGATTCGATGCACTTTGCGGAAGAACTTACGGGTCGTTATCGAAAGGACAGGAGAGCTTTGCCTGCTGTTTCTTTGACTGATCCTGCCTATCTTACCTGCGTCGCCAATGACTTCGGTTTTGCAAACGTTTTTTCTCGCGGAGTGGAAGCTTTAGGAAAAGAAGGCGATATTTTTATCGGTATTTCTACAAGCGGTAATTCAGAAAATATTGTCAGAGCTGTTGACAAAGCCCGAAAAATGAATATATTTACAATAACGCTTTTAGGAAAAGACGGAGGGAAATTGAAAGGAAAAGGTGATTTTGAATTTATTGTCCCGGGATTTACTTCAGACCGCATACAAGAAATTCATATCACTGTTTTACATATAATTATTGAGGGAACGGAAAGAATTTTATTCCCTGAAAACTATGAGGATCAAAAAAAATGAAATTCAAAACAGGCTATTGCCAATTTCAACCCGAATTTTTAAAAAGAGACGAAAATATCGATAAAATGCGCGAAACAGTTAAAAATATTGATGCCGATTTAATCGTTTTTCCCGAATTGGCAACATCCGGTTATTGTTTCGAGAGTAAAGAACAGGTTAAAAAAATTTCCGAAAATGTCTCGGACAGCCCGACATTTCATAAATTCAGTCAACTTGCTTCCGAAAATAATACCGGTTACGTGATAGGGTTCGTTGAAGAAGAAGACGGATATTTTTATAATTCAGCCATGTTGGTGAATCCGGATCAAACTTTCTATGTTTACAGAAAAACTCATCTTTTTTATAATGAAAAGAAATTTTTCTCACCCGGAACAACAGGTTTACATGTTTATCCGACCAAAAATAATGTAAGAGTCGGCATGATGATTTGCTTTGACTGGATATTTCCGGAAGCAGCCAGAACTCTTTCCCTGAAAGGAGCTCAAATTTTGGCTCATCCCGCCAATCTTGTTTTGCCTTGGTGTCAGGAAGCAATGAAAATTCGTTCTTTGGAAAACAGAGTTTTCTCGGTAACGGCAAACCGTATAGGAAAAGAAAAATATTTCGATGAAGAATTAATATTTACCGGCATGAGTCAAATTACTAACACAACCGGCGAAATAATAAAACGAGCCGAAGAAAAATCGGAAGAAGTATTTGTAACCGAAATCGAAATTGATGAGGCAAACAACAAATCAGTTACTTCCGAAAATGATATTTTCTCGGATCGAAGAGAAGAATTTTATTTTTAAAAAAAACAAAAAATAAGGAGCCATTATGAAGAAATTAAGCTTAATAATGCTTATGGCATGCTTGTCGTTACTTTTTGCGGAAACAGTTTCTTATCAAGAAGTAATCAGCGCCCCATCCGTTTCCAGAAGCGGTAAATTACTTGAAGGAACAAATGATCAAACAGCAACTGTCGGTAAACCTGAACTTCCGATGAAAGCTTATCGTTTTGTTTTGCCTTATGCAAATAAACTTGATGAAATTGTCGTAAAATTTACCGATGAAAAAATTCTTTCCGGACGTTATGACATTCAACCGGTCGGAGAACCGGCAATTATCGGACAACCTGTATCTTTGCCTGAAAAAAATGATCCGGTTTGGAAAAAGAACGAAAATTATCCCGAGAAAAATTACGAATTGGTAACCGTACAAAGAAAAAACGGTATAGATATTGCCTATATAAACGTATTCCCTTACAAATTTAATCCGGTGTCCCGAAAACTCTCGTATTTTGAGAATATTTCTGTTGAACTTGAAACATCTTACGACAGCAAAATTAAAGATGCTCAAGACAGAAAAATTTTGAAATCCGATAAGGTAATCGAATCACTCGAAAGATTGACCGTAAATGCGGAATTGGCAGATTCTTATCCTGCTCAAAATATTTATTCCCCCTCATCTCGTTTGGTTGACCTGAACGATCCTTCTGAAATGATTATAATCACAAACGAAGATTTTGTTGAATTTTTCCAAGGATACGAAGAGTGGAAAGAAGAGCATAATATTCAAACTGCAATTTATACTGTAGAAGATATTTATGCGTCTTTCTCAAACGGTGATAATGCAACAAAAGTAAGAGACTTTATCATCGAAGCTTACGAAGCTTGGGGTTCTTCCGATCATCCTTTGGAATACGTTATTCTCGGCGGAGATGACGAAATATGTCCTGTGCGTCATTGCTGGGGTTACGTAAATGAAGAAGGAAGTATCCCTACTGAAGAATATTTCGGCAATCTTGACGGAAATTGGAATGCCGACGGCGATAATGTCTTCGGCGAGCAAAATGACGGCGTTGATTTTGTGCCTGAAGTCTCCATAGGACGTTTTACCGGAGATAATTTGCAGGATTTCCAAAACATGTTCAAAAAGATAAAATCTTATACCGATTATCCTTACTCATATTTGGATAACGCCACAATGGTCGGAGAACAGCTTAACGACAGTCCGATTGTTTGGGGAAAAACTCATAAAGAGCAAATCAGCGAAAGTCCGCTTTATTTGCCGACTTATTACAGAGTTACGGGATTGTATCAGGAAGACGGAACTTTTACTACTCAAAATCTCATTGACCATATTAATAATATCGATGCAGGAAACCAGCCTCCGGGAATTATGAATCACATGGGACATTGCAACTGGAATCTTCTTATGACCTTAAGTCCTAACGATATTGATAACTTAACTAATACAAGTTACCCGTTCCTTTACTCGCAAGGGTGTTATCCTCTTGCTTTTGATCAGCAGGAAAGCGGCAATACCGAATCCGTCGGAGAACATATTTTGTTTGCCGAAGGCGGAACAATGGGATTTGTTGGAAATACTCGTTACGGTTGGTACAGCTATAATGCTCAAGGTTCTTCTCAACACTTCGATAAACGTTATTTCTACGGTTTGTTTACCGAAGAAATCAGAGCTATCGGTAAATGTAACGATTACACAAAAGAAGTTTTGGCAAACTATGTTAATCAACCTACATTCAGATGGTCGCATTTTGAATTGATGACGGCAGGAGATCCATCCATTGAAATTATAAACGGAGAAGGAAATCTTTCTGATGTCTCTCTTGCTTATGCCAATGTTTCAGAACACAACGGCGATGACGGCGTAATAAATCCGGGCGAACAGGTTGAAATCGGAGTTACTCTCATGACAAACGGAGATTATGCCCCCATGAACGGTACGATTGCCACCATTATGCCGGTGAATGAATTTGCTTCCGTTTTCGGTGAAGCATCCAGAGAGATAGGCGATATTAACTCCGGTGATTTTGCAGATAACAACGATGATCCGTTTATTATTCAATTAGCGGATGATTGCCCGGTAGGAGAAGTTGAATTGGCAATTATTGTCGAAGCAAATATAGGAACGACCGGATATATTAAGAAAAAATTATTTACATCCGTAATTTCCAGCGCGAATTATCAAAACTTCCCTTATGAAAATGACGGAATCGGAATTTCCTCAAATGTAGTTGCGGTTGATCTTGACAATAACGGAATTTTAGAAACTGTTACGGCTGATTTGGACGGAAACGTTCTTGCCGTAAATGCGGAAACAGGCGAATTAATTCCCGGCTTCCCGGTAAATATAGGCGGATCAGTTACTCCGAGTATTGCCGTCGGAAATATTGATGACGATCCTGAGCTTGAAATTGTTGCCGTTACTTCCGGACCTTGTACCGTAACTGCTGTAAATCATGACGGATCAACAGTTTTTACCAAAAGTGATTTTATTGTTCTTCTCGGGAACCCGGCAATTTATGATATTACCGGTGACGGAAAAGGAGAAGTTATAATCGGCGGATTCTCCAAAAACCTTTATGCCGTAAAAGGTAACGGCGAAGATGTTCCCGGTTTCCCGGTTCTCTTATCCGAAAAAGTTTATGCGGCAGCCGGCATAGGCGATATTGACGGAGACAATGAAAACGAAATTGTTGTCGGTACATTTGACGGAAAACTTCAGTCGGTGGAATTTGACGGATCTTTAACTCCGGGGTATCCGATTGATTTGGGCGGTCAAATTAACACTTCTCCCGTCTTTGCGGAAGGAAAAGTTGTTGTAGGCGGATCTTCTCCCAACAAATTATACATTACGGCTAACGGAACGGTGGAAAGTACAATAGATCTTCCTCAAAAACTTTCTGAATCTGCATCTGCAGCCAACTTGAATGATGATCCCGAAAAAGAAATAGTTTTCTGCGCCAAAAACGGTATGTTGTACGTTGTTGATGCAAACGGTTCAAATCTTCCCGGATGGCCGAAAGATTTAGGTAATTCCGTTGTAGGTTCTCCGATTATTGCCGATTTGGATAATAACGGATCAAACGATATTATAATGATGGATAATGTCGGAACTGTGCATGCTTTTGATGCTGAAGGCAACTATTTACAGCTTTTCCCGCTGGTAACCGGAACTTCTACCAACTCAAATCTTACCGTTTCCGATATAGACAACAACGGAACAGCTGAATTAATCAGCGGAAACAATATCGGAATATCTGTTTTGGATTTAAAATACGAATGCGGAGATCTTACGGCTTGGCCTACTTTCCGTTCTTCCGTAACCAGAACAGGTAATTATGATTCTTCGGTTGACAAAGAAGAAAATGAAATAAATCCTTTTGAAACCGCATTAATAAGCAATTATCCCAATCCTTTTAATCCTAATACGACGATTAAGTTTAATCTTTCAGAGTCTGACGCAAGACATCCCGTATCGGTTACCGTTTACAACGTAAAAGGTCAAGTTGTTAAGGTATTTGCCAAAGATAAAGGAAACGTCGGTATTAATTTTATTAATTGGAACGGTGTAAACGATCAAAATGAAACTGTTACGAGCGGTGTTTATTTCTATAAATTAAACACAAACTCAAAAACTCAAGTTAATAAAATGCTTCTGATGAAGTAAAATAAAAAACGCTTAAAAAAAAGGGGAATGTCGAAAGATATTCCCTTTTTTGTTTTTATGGCATATCTGCAAAAGTTCAAACAATTAATTAAGATTTAAAATCGGAACCTCGGAGCATTATTCACGGCTCAGTAAATTTTCGTCATTTTGATCCTGCAAAATAATTAAACGGTAAAATTTTTCTTCGTGATGAAATTGTTTCAATCCTTAATGGTCTCCTGTTGTTTTTTTTATTTTATTATTTCTATTGAATACAATAATTTAAGTCCTTCCGGAGGAGTGCTTTAATGTTGAATTGAATTTATCTGCAGGGATTGGTTTTTATCTCTGAAAAAAGTTTTTCTGTTTCGTAAGAATTTTCGGGGCTAAAGACGGTTTATTGGGTTTAAATATCGACGTAATACGGCAGAAGCCAATGATACTCTCTATAAATTATATTTGTAAGGGCGATTATTGTGATCAGCGTTCATCGGCAAATATTCAAAAATTCTTTCCTCATTAAATCTTAGGACGGAAGAATTAATCTTTTCGCTTTTTTAAATAATAAAAGTTTTCTTTGTAGCTTTGTTTTTTGTTTTGAGTTTCCGTGTAATTGAGAATCAACAGGTATTGATCTGTTTTTGTTTTTTTGCCTATTTGTACGGAAGCTTTTATTTTCAGGTTAGGATTATCTGACGAGATTTCAGGATTAAACCAGATATAACCGTACCACGGACCCGTTATTTTTTGTCGGGGAGAAGGTTTTACGCCATTGTAAAAAGGTAAAACGGCTTTTGACGTTTCAACTGTTTCTCTGATGAGATCAAATTTTATCGGAAGAAGTATATGGTCCTGTTCGACCGAGATTTCGTATCCGTTGCGAACCGGTTTTACGTTACAGAGCAATGTATCGGACGGATATAATTTTTTTTGTTTCGGATCAACGGAAATATAATATTCGTAATCGTTTTTTGTAATGCCGAAGTTTTCGTGATATGGAAACGGAAATTTCTTGCCTTTGGTATATTGAACGAACCAACGATTTTTTTTCATGATTTGTTTTTTGTATATTTTATTTAATTCTTTAAATCTTTTCGGTTGGTCATAGCTCATTTTTACTGCTTCAAATTCGCCTGTTTCCGCCATTTCTTTCAATAAGTTTATCAGAGAAGGATATTTATTGAGTTGAGGACCGGTTTTGTATTCTCCGCAAAGAATGCCGGATATTAAAATAAAAATAACAGTTAAATAAGTTTTTTTCATATTTTTATAACTCAGGTTTTCAATTTTTTCTTTTCGGCGGCCGGAAAAAGAACATTATTCAGAATTAATCGGTAACCCGGTGAATTTTTATGTAAATCCAAAACCGTTTCCGGATCGCCTATTTTGTGCTGATAGTCTTCAGGATCATGTCCGCCGTAAAAGGTAAAAGTTCCTTTTCCTATATTTCCGTGCAGATATTTTACTTCGTCGCTTTCCGGAGTTTCTCCCAGAATAATTACGCTTTTTTTTACGAATTCCTTGTGAAAAGAGGTTGTCTGTCCGAGAAATCCGTTTATGATTTCTGTGTGATTTTGATTAAGCATGGTTGGAACCGGATCATATTTTGCCGAGAAATCAAATAAAACAAAATAATCTGCTTCCGCTCCTCGCAATTTGGCATAATTGCTTGCGTCTATGCTTGAAAATTCATATTCCGTCGGATTTGTTTTAAGGGTGAAGTTTTCAAAGGCGAAAGTTCTGCTGAAATCCATCTTGTCAGCCCAATCGGGATCAATTCCGTCATAATCGAAAACCGCATGACAAATATCCGTGTTTCCGGTTGCCAGGGCAATATCATAGGTGTCGGTGGCGGCGCACATGGCAAAGAGAAATCCGCCTTTTATAACATAATCTCTGATTTTTTCGGCTACGGCGTGTTTCATTTCCCATACTTTGGAGTAACCGAGTTTGCGAGCGAGAGTTTCGTTTGTTTTAACTTCATCAATATACCATTGTTTATTTCTGAACGAGGCATAAAATTTTCCGTATTGTCCGGTAAAATCTTCGTGGTGGAGATGCAGCCAATCGTATTCATCGAGTTTCCCTTCCAAAACTTCTTCGTCAAAAACAGTTTCGTATTCTATTTCGGCGTAAGTCAAAACCATGGTTACCGCATCATCCCAAGGCTGTTTATTGGACGGTGTGTAAACTGCGATTTTCGGTTCTTTCTCCAAAACTGCGATATCCATGTTTGATTCTTCTATTTCGCTCATTATCATATTTACTTCCTCAGAACCTATTTCTTCGTATCTTACGCCTCTCAGGTTGCAAAGTCCGACAATAACGGGGGAGGAGGGGAAAAGATAAGAACCGCCTCGATAATTTAAAAGCCAGCGTCCGACGAATTGCTGTTTTAAAGATTCAAAAGCAACTCCGTAGGCTTTGAGGTGGTTAGTTTGCGTATTATCCATAGGGATTAAAATTTCTGCTCTGAGAAATGATGAGAAGACAAGAAAAAATCCGATTATGTATTTCATAAAAATTCCGTAATTATTTCGTTAAAAACCATGTAGGCATAAGGGTTTATTTTAAGCGAATTTTCTGTTTTTATCAGATATTTCGCTTCGGAAAGATAATTTATTTTTTCTTCATGTTTTTCAAAAAAATCGAAATTGAATTTGTTTATAAAATCCTGCCTGTCCATACCTTTATCGAGACGAAGCGTAAGCATTATATACTCCAGAACTCTGTCTTCCAAAGATAACTTTTCTCTGTCAGGAAATATTTTTTTTTCTTCGACGGTTTCAATCCAGCCGAATATTTCGCTTGGGTTTTTGTAACGAATATTTCCTGCGTAACCGGAAGCTGATGGACCGAACCCGAGATATTCTTTCAATTCCCAATAAGAAACATTGTGTTGAGCTTTAAAACCAGGTTTGGCAAAATTTGACAATTCGTAATGTTCGAATCCTTCCGCCGTAAGCCGGTCATGAATATCATAAAACATATCGCTGACAAGCCTGTCTCCGGGAAGTCGGTTTATGTGTGCAAAAAGAGGCGCGTCTTCTTCCAAAGTAAGGCAGTAAGTTGAAATATGTTTGGGATTAAGTTTTAACATTTGATCTGCAGTGCGTTGAATATCTTCCGATGTTTGATCCGGCAAGCCGTAAATCAAATCAAAAGAATAATTTTCTATTTCGTTTTTTTGCAAATAATCAACCAGTTTTCCGACATCTTCGTTTACGTGAATTCTCCCCAAAAATTTAAGCTCGTCGGGATTGAAAGACTGAACTCCGACGCTTATTCTGTTTATGCCGATTTGCGACATTTTTTTTATTTCCTGCTCGGAAACGGTTGCAGGGTTTGTTTCGAGAGTTATTTCGCTCGCATCGGAAATATCCAATAAATCCAGAATTGATTTTATTTCATCCGCTTTGAGAAGAGAAGGAGTGCCGCCGCCGAAATAAACGGTTTGCGGTTTTATTTGAAATGATTCTTTATAAGTTTTTATTTCTTTTTTCAGATGCTCCATATAGAGATTTTTGGCAAAATCATCGAATTTCTCAGAATAAAAAGAACAATATCCGCATTTTCGGAGACAAAACGGCACATGAATATAAATGTGTTTTATCTGTTTATTCATTAATTATTTCGCCGGTCTGAAACAGCGATCCCACCTGATTTTTGTTTTTGATTTTATCATGTTTTTTTGTCTGTAATACATTTCTTTAAAAGTTTTTGCCGGATCTTCTCCTGCCGAGAAAAATATGAGCCACGGACGACCTGTAATATCTTTTCTGTTTAAAAATCCCCAATATCTGCTGTCGGCGCTTACGTCTCTGTTATCGCCGAGAACGAAATAATAACCTTCCGGAACGACGACGGGACCGAAGTTGTCTCGAGTACCCATTGTTTTGCCGTCGTATTTCCCGTAATAAGAGTCCGAATATTCTCGGGAACTGTCCCAAATTATTTTTTCTTTTCCAGCAATATTCGTTTTATCAATATATTGAGCATAATCTCTGTCAAAGGGTTTTCCGTTGAGATAAACTCTTTTATTTACTATTCTGATGGAATCTCCGGCAACGCCGATTACTCTTTTTACGACATTCTTTTTAGCATGATAAGTGAAAAAATTCTTGTCTTTGTCCCAATAAACAGGACCGCAAATTTGCGCATAGCGATCTCTCGGTTCGGGAACAAGAGGATCTGCCGGATAACGGAAAGTAACAATGTCTTCTCGCTTGGGATCGGTAAAAAGATATTTAACTTTGTCGGCAACCAGATAATCTCCTATTAAAAGCGTGGATTCCATGGATGAAGACGGAATTTTAAAATTTTGAAATGTGTAATTGCGAATTATCATGGCAACGACAAAAGCAAACAGAATTGATTCCAAGTATTCTTGAGCTGTAATTCTTTTTCGGATAATCTTTTTCTTTTTTTTGAATAACGACATGCTTTCCTCTTTCTTATTTTACGATACGCTGTGTTTTGTGAAATTTTTTATTGAATAATTATCTCTTCCCGAAGTATCGCCCGTAATCTGTCAAGTATGATTTAATATTCGTCGGCAATAATTTCTATTGTTTTAGACTTGCTTCCTCTTTTTACGGTTACGTTTATCTTTTCTCCGACGGAAATATCGGAAACGGCAATTTCGGCTTCATCGGCGTTTTTTACGGCTAAACCGTTTATATGCGTGATGACGTCGCCTCTTTTAAGACCTGATTTTTGAGCCGGTCCGCGATTTGCCAGATAATTGACTATTACTCCGTCCAGAGAATTCAAGTTAAGGTAACCGGCAATCATCGGACTTAAATCCTGAACTTTAAAACCGAGCCAAACTTGTCTGATTTTACCGTATTTTATCAACTCTTTGGCAATTTTCACGACTCTGTTTATGGGGATTGAAAATCCTATGCCGACGCTTCCTCCGCTTTCCGAGAAGATAAAGGTGTTTATGCCTATTACTTCTCCGAGAATATTCACGAGAGGACCGCCGGAATTTCCCGGATTGATGGCTGCATCGGTTTGGATCATCTTTTTATAAATTTTTCCGTTTTGGTTTTCGGCAAAGTTTCTGTCCGTTGCGGAAATTACGCCTACCGAAACGCTGGGTTTGCTGTCTTTTATCAAAAAAGCGTAGGGATTTCCTACCGCTATCGCCCATTCTCCGATGATCAGATGTTCCGATGAACCGAGTTTAGCGACGGGAAGATTTTTGCCTTTGTTTATTTTTATTATTGCCACATCATGAAGGTCGTCTATGCCGATGAGTTTTGCTCCGAACTGACGGGAATCGGCAAGTATAACCACTATTTTGGTTGCTCCTTTTACCACGTGTGAGTTGGTTATGATGTAGCCGTCTTCCGTAAATATTACTCCCGAACCTATGCTTTGGACGTTTCTTTTGTAAGGAATATCGAAAAATCCGAAAAAGGGGTTGCTGAAAGGATCGGTAGTTCGGCGGACTACTTCAGTTTTTATGACGTTGATGCTGACAACGGCAGGTTCGATTTTTTCTACGGCGGAAGTTATGGAATTTTGACGAGAAAGATTAAGTTTTTCATTGATTTCTCTTCTTAATTCCGCATTGTCGAAATTTTCGGAGTTTTCTTTTCTGTTTAAAAGCTGACCCGGAACTTTTTCTCGGTTGAAATCACATTTTTGCGTCATAAATACATTAAGCGCAATCGTAATTATTATAAGGATCAAGACGGTTGATCTTTTCATTTTATACTCTCCTTAAAACTTGATTTGCTGATTATTTTTTCTTTCTCGTCAACGGATAAGGTTAAACGTTTCATCCTCAAAGAAACAGGTAACATATTTTGTAAAGTTTTTCCGTTTGATTTTATTAATCCCAAACGTTTATTTTTAAAAGTTATTGCGTAATAACCCGGTTTTAACAACGCCGGGAATGATTCTCCCGTTACGAATTTTTCTAAATTTTCCTTTGATATATCAAAACAATGCTTTTTATCCAAAAATTTTACGGCTCCGTGCAATAATTTATTCTTTTTCCCGGTTTGAGCGACGGGCAAGCCTGTCTGCAATGCCGTTTCGGCGAGATATTTCGGTATTTCATTTTCCGAAAATAATTGTATCATATCATTTTTGAGGAAGAAAAAATTATTGCCCGAGTTTATCTTGACATCAAATTTATTTAACTCGGAGCAATTAGCTTTCCCTGAAACAGTCGGCAACGGCGGAGACTTGAAATCACCGTCTTTTTTGCGGACGACTGCTGCAAAAGCTCCTGAACCTTCGGTTTTGTGCGGAAAAATTCTGCGACTGCATTTTCGGACAGCTTCATTTTCGGAAATACCGCGGGTTACTCCTTCGTAATCAGGCAAATCAAGAGGAGAAAACCCGTTTTCGAGCAGATATTCGATTTGAGCTTCGTTTTCCTCTCGTGCAAATGTGCAGGTTGAATAAACCAGCAAGCCGTCTTTTTTCAGGAGTTTTTTGGCTGAAAGCAAAATAGATTTTTGACGTTTGGCGCAAAATTTCACGTTTTTTATCGACCATTCCTCAAAACTGTTTTTCTTTTTTTGAAAGAGACCTTCTCCCGAACAGGGAGCATCCGCAATAACAACATCAAAAAATCCCTCAAGGTTTTCTGCCAGTTTTCGAGGCGATTGATTAACAACAATAATATTTTCTCTTCTTTCCCGAACGATGTTCCAGCGTAAAGGGTTGCATCTGGATTTGATGATTTCTGACGAAACAAGAAAGCCGCCTTTCATAAGAGAAGCGGTTTGCAGAGATTTTCCGCCCGGAGCCGCAGTCAAATCAAGAATTTTCAAATTTTTAAAATCGGTAACTGATGCCAAAAGAGAAACGGCAAGTTGCGCGCTTGCTTCCTGAATATAATATTTGCCGGCAAGATAATTGAGAAAAGAGGAGGGAGGAGATTCTTTTTCCCAATAGAATCCTTTTTGATGATTCCAGGGAATGATTTTTAAGTTTGAATGAGAAAAGTCGTTTTCCGGATTTATCCTTATGCTTTTGGCTGAAAATTTTCCCAATGTATTCATAAGCTCCATTGCTTCCTTTTCGCCGATCAGTTCAATAATTCTTGTTTTAAATATTTCTTTCTTATCTTTTTTGTTTTTTGCCATTATTTTATTCCGTTGTTCAGAGGCAGAGTTATCGTAAATTTACTGCCTTTGCCGTAAACGCTTTCCGCTGAAATATCGGCGCCGTATTTTTTGAGAAGTTGTTTTGATATGGACAATCCTAAACCTCTTCCCGATTTATCTGTCAGCCCTTTGTCAGAGTAAAAAGGCTCGAAAATGACGTTTATTTTATCTTCAGGGATGCCGTGTCCCGTATCTTTGATCGATATTTTCAGAAAATTGTTTTCCCGATAAGTTTTCACGAAAATTATTTTTTTGGAAGAATCTTTCATCGCTTCGGTTGCGTTGGAAAGTATGTTGGCTGCAGTTTGACTGAGATCGCTGTAGATCATGCTGACGGGAGGCAGGGATTCATCCAAATCGAGTTTGACTTCCACATTTGCTTTAAAGAACAGATTATGTTTGAAAAAATCGATTTCTTTATTTATCATGTCATTAACGTTTATCATGCGCGGAGCAAAAACTTCTGTGTCCGATACTCGATCCATCAGAGTTTTTATTATTTCTGCCATCCGCATTCCGTTGTCGAATATTTTTTGAACATCCTTCAAATCCGGATATTCTTCTTTTAAAAGTTGGATATAACCGAGAAGGTTGCTAAGAGGACTGTTGAGATTATGTGAAATTCCTTCTATCAAAAGACCGACTTCCGACAAACGTCTCGATTGGATTAATTGATTTTCCAGTTTTTTTTGAGCATTCAGAATTTCTTTCTGAGTTGTTATGTCCACGATAACCCCCGAGTAAATTCCCGGCTTATCGTCAAATCCCGCAGAAAAATTAATCAGAAAGAATTTATCGCCGAAGTTCAGCTCGCCCGAAAAAGGAATGGAAGACAATAATTCGGGAAATTCGGTTTTTCCCGGATCAAAAAACTCAGTTATATAATATTTTTTATCCGGTTGCAAAGAAAAGAAATCGGCAAAAGCTTTATTCATAAAAAGGATCTCGCCGTCAGAGTTAATTTGAAATATTCCGTCTTTTACGGTTTGGATTATTTTTTTGTAACGTTTTATTGAATTATAACTTATTGCAAAAGATGCCGATAATTCGTTTACTGCTTCAGCCAAAGGGCGAATAGAGGAGTATTCTTCCGTATTAAGTTTTTTGAATTTAACGGGATTTTTTGAAATTGCGCCCATTTCCTCAATTATGCCTTGAGTATGTTTAAGTATTATTTTAAATCCGAATTTTGAAAATATAAAAGAACTCAAAATTGTTGTAAGGCAGAATAAGGAAAAAGAAACGACAAACAACAATTGCATTTTTTTGACTGCCGCGCGCAAATATTCGTACTCTGCCAAAGCAATCGGTTTTTCGAAAGTTCCGTAAATAATGAAAGAACAATTTAATTTGAATTTATCTTCCTTTTCCACTGAAATTTGAGATTTGCTTATCAGAATATTTTTTATTTTGTTTCTGATTTCAAAATTTTCCGGCAAAGACGGGTCGTTGGTCTTATCAAGCAAAACTGTTTTTTTGTATTTGAAAAAGTCAACTTCGCTTATGCGAGAAAGTTCCAACGGATAAACGGCGCAAATAAAATATCCGTCGTTGTTGTTTTTGACCGTAATTCCGTAAATATCATTGTTCTTTATAATATTTGATCTGCGTATTTCGCCGGGCGGTATTTCTTTTATCCACATTGATGTCTCGTTTTCGGAAAGTTCTTTTTCCGCCCTGATGCTGATAATTATATTTCGATTTTTAATTTCTTTTTTAAGATAATCATATAATTTTTTTTTATTTTCGAACGTAAATTCTTCAGCAAGCAATTCTGATAAAAATTGATCGTGCAAGCTTATTTTATGTTTGAAATTTACCGCTAATCTCTGAGCTTCTCTGGCATCTCTTTTGAAATAAGCATGCAAAAAGAAAAAATAAATTATTAAGAGAAAAATAATCCCCGGAATACTGAAACTGAGCGCTAAGTACCAAGTCATTTTGTCCCGAAAATGTTTTATGTGATTCTGCAAAATAAAAACTCCTTATGTTTTGTTTCTTTTTTATGCCTGTTTGAAGACGGGAGAAACCTGTTGTTTATGAAATTAATTTTAAATGGCATATTCCGCATTTTGCTTTGATCCTGACAGATGCGGATAAAAAAGATAACATTTTTTTTCAGGGAGAAGAGGCAAGCTTTTTTTGAGGTATTGCCGTTCCATAAGACAATTCAATATTATTGTATGAAAGAGGGATTTAATGAATTTTATCAGAATTAAATAAAAGTTAAATAAATTTAACGGTTTTCTCTAATATTAACTCAATGTAATCAGTATACTTTTCTTATTGTATCTTTTTGTGTCTTGTTTTTTTATATATTTTTTATTTTTAAAATTGCATTTTTTTTTTCTCTCTCTCTCAACATGTGTAAAAATCTTTAAAAATTAATCTATTGGAGGTAATTATGAAATTAAGATTCTTTTTTTTATTTTTGTTGATAACTGTATTGGCATACTCTGTTCCGATATACGTTAACAGCAAGGACGGAAGCAATGCTCTCTGAGCGGACGGTTCATTGAATAATCAATTTAGAACATTTGAGAGAGCTTGTTTGGCTTCCGGCGCCGATAATCCTGTTATTTTACAATATTCCGATGATCCGCAGGACGGATATTTTGAGGTAACGGCTTCATACAGATTTCTCGGCAGAACGCTTAAAATCTATTCCTGCGAGACAGGAGTGCCTTTCGACGAAAGCAACCCTAATCTTGATCCGAGCAAAGTTATTATAACCAACAAAAATGCTCCGGATAAAAAACCTGTTTTCTATTTTAATCATGACTCTTCAGTTGCTTATGACGGAGGAACACTTGAAGTTACCGGCGTAACTTTCGACGAATGCGCCAGTTCCGGAGCTGTAGTATCAGGAGAGGATAATGCGGAGATTTCAGCTAAATTCAAATATTGCGATTTTGTCGAATGCGGTTCCTCGAACTCTAACGGAGGCGTGTTCTCATTTGGCAAGCCCAGAATTGTTTTTGAATCTGATCATTGCGTCTATTATAATTGTTATACGGTTTCCCCGTCCTCAACTTCCGGCAGAGGAGGAATATTTTATTTAGCCGGAAAAAACTTCGGTACTGTAAATATATCTTTTACTCATAATGATTTTATTTATCCTCATTCGCTTTTTGGAGCAGCTGCTTACATTCTTTTTGCGGATAATCTGACAATCAATGATAATATTGTTTACGGAGTCGAAAATCCGCAAGGTTCGGTTTTCCGTCTTCGCAATATCCCTGAAACTTTTGTCGGTTTAAATAATTGTTTCTACGATTTTAACGTAAACGAAGTCCCTAAAACTATTTTACAAGACGGTTCCGTTATTTCTGCTTTTATTGATTCTAACAATGTATTGGGAGATCCCAAATTCAATGATGTTGATAATATGGATTTGACTTTGGGTTTGGGAAGTTCTTGTATAGGAACCGCTTCCGACGGAACTTATATAGGCGCGAGATCGGGAGGAACTCTTCCGGTTGAATTGAGTTCATTCAGCTTAACTCAGTCCGGTGAAGATGTACTCGTAAAATGGGTAACTCAAACCGAAAGCGATCTCAGAGGATTTTATGTAATTAAAAACACTGTTGACGACTTGGAGTCGGCAACCGAGGTTTCTGAGCTTATTGCAGCAACCAACTCTGCAAGCTCTCAGGAATATGTTTACGAATATACCGGCGTAAATCCTGATAATTGTTACTTTTATTGGATTGAAGCCGTTTCTTTAAACGGAGTTTTCGAGACAGTAACATCTTCTCAGTCAATTTTACTTGCAGACGAAACTCATCCGACTGAGCCTGTTCCCGAAGCTGAACTGACTGTCGGTATTGTTGATGTTTATCCCAATCCTTTCAATCCTCCGGTAAATATATCTTTCTTTATTGATGAAAAAACAGTTGAAGAAAATGCTGAAATCGGACTTGAAATTTATAATGTAAAAGGTCAAAAAGTTCATACAAGAGATCTCGGAAAGCAAAACGAAGGTCTTCATACAATCAGCTGGAACGGAAATGACGAAGACGGAAAAGAATGCGGAAGCGGAATTTATTTTGTCAAGTTCACCGCAGGTTCTCATCATTCTTTCCAAAAATCAATTAAATTGAAATAATTTTAATAAGCTTATTCCGGATCAAGCCGAGGTTTTGCGCCTCGGCTTTTTTTTGTTTTTGCAGGAGAGGTTATTTTTATAATGATTGTATTTTGCGGTTCGCGCAGTTTGCTTTTTTATTTCGGCTTAAAATACATAAAATAAATTATTTTATCTTAAAAATAATCAGAAATTCCGTAAACTGAATATTTATTAATTCTTTTCTATTCTTTAATTTCGCCCCATTTTCATTTTTAGCTTGTTAAATAAGACAAGTTAAAAAATCTGTCATAGCATTGTAATTTGTTTATAAGCTTGTACCGAGGACAAAGAAAATAAATTTCAGTTATGTAAATTTCAACGTGTTTTCGGCTTCCGTTAAATCGTTTGTTTGTCTTTTTTATCGAATTAAACAGACGGGATTCGGTTGTTTTATATAAATTTCAGTTAAATAAGGAGTTGCTTTATGAGAGATATCGGAGCAGTCATTCTTGCTGCCGGTAAAGGTACGCGCATGAAATCGGAGAAACCGAAAGTTACTTTTCCGCTTGCCGGTAAACCTTTGGTTCAACGTGTCGTTGATACGGCATTAAAAGTCGGATGCAGCATTATTTCTGCGGTTGTCGGCTATAAAAAAGATGATGTTATTGCTTGTATATACAACGATGACAGAATAAAATTTGTTGAGCAAAAAGAACAAAAGGGAACCGGACATGCCGTTATGACCGCAGAACCTTCTTTTAAAGATTTTTCCGGAGATATTTTTATTCTTTGCGGAGATGTGCCGCTTTTGACATCCGACACTCTCAAAAAACTCAGAAAGTTTCATACAGAAAATAAGTCTGCTTGCACCATTCTCACGGCAGTTATGGAAAATCCCGACAAATACGGTCGTATTATCCGTAACGAGAAAGGCTTTGTTGAAAAAATCGTGGAATTTAAAGATGCTTCTGAAGAACAGAGGAAAATCCGGGAAATTAATACGGGAGTTTATTGTTTTGATTCAGAAAAGTTATTTGAGGCTCTCGGCAAGACGGATAATAACAATAATCAGAATGAATACTATCTGACCGATACTTTGGAAATTCTGAATAAAGCAAACGAAAAAGTTTGCGCCATTGAATTAACGGATTTAAAAGAAGCTCTCGGCGTTAATTCTCAATTGCACTTGGCTGATTTGGAAGATGTTTATTATGATTCCATTCGTCGCCATTGGCTTCAAAACGGGGTTGTTATCGAAAACCCGAAAAGCGTAATTATCGGTGAAGACGTAAAAATCGAAAATGATACTTTTATCGGAGCCAATACCGTTATTAAAGGGAAAAGCGTAATCGGAAAATATACGGTTGTGGGAACAAATTGTTTTTTGGAAGATGCAAATATTGAACAAAATTGTCGTCTGAAAGGATATAACATCGTCGTTAAAAAGTCTTTGCCGGCAAACAGCGAACTTGCGTTTCAGGAAAAATCGGTTTAAGCGGAGATTTGCATGCCTGATTTATTATATTCGCCGTGGCGACTTCAATATATTCTTTCAGAAAAAAGCAAAGAATGTATTTTTTGCGTAAAACCGGAAGCGGAAGAAGACAAGAAAAATTTTATTTTAAAAAGAATGAAACATTGTTTCGTTATTTTAAATGTTTTCCCGTATAACAACGGTCATCTCATGGTTGTTCCTTATAAACATGTTTCAAGCCTGGTTCAATTGAGTCCTGATGAAGTTTCAGAAATTTTTAAAACTGTCAGACTTTGCGAAGAAGCAATCCGTAAATGTTATAAACCTGACGGTCTTAATGTCGGTTTGAATATCGGAAAAGCGGCGGGAGCAGGCATTGACGAACATTTGCATGTTCATGTTTTGCCTCGTTGGAACGGAGATCATAATTTTATGACGACTATAGGCGGTACTAGAATTATTCCCGAAGAATTTGAAAGGACTTACAATCTTTTACTTAAAGAATTCGAAAAAATTGAAGAATGATCAGATCAAAATATTTTTATGCATTTTTAATATTTATTTTGGCTGCATTTGTTGTTTCGACAATATTTATTTTTACGAAAAAAGAGAAAGAAAAAGCAATAAAATCAGATAGCGGGAAAAATTTATCGCCGATTCAAATCATTTTGCTTAACGGAACGGGCGAGACGGGGTTGGCAGGAAAAATCAGAGGTATTCTTGCAGAAGGCAGCGATATTGATGTGATCTCTTGCGCCAATGCAAATAAATTTATATACGATAAATCAATTATTGTAGTAAGAAAAGATACTATAGGGTTAAGGCGTCTTAAAATAATTACCGGCATAGAACGAAGAGTTTTTGCCAAAGATAAAAATGCTCATGCGCAGTTTGACGTAATTTTGGGAAACGATTACGAAAAGTATTTCAGATAATGCCCTGTGTTTGGACTCGGGATACTCGAGAAAATTAATTAAGGAGAGATCAGTTTATGGAAAATAATGAAAATATTGAGTTGCTTAAAAAATTTATCGGCTGGGCTGACGAAAAAAAAGCTGAAAATATTATTAAATTGGAAATTGCGGAAGTAAGCAATTTCGCAGATGCCATTTTAGTTTGTTCCGGAACCGGTGATTTGCATGTTAAGGCTATTGCCGAAAATATTTTGGAAAAAGCCAAAGCTGAAAAAATTCTTCTGGCAGGTAAAGAAGGTTTTGATTCAGGAGACTGGATTTTGCTTGATTTTCATCAAATAATAGTTCATATTTTCAGAGAAGAAATCAGAGAACAATATGATTTGGAAGGTTTCTGGAAAGAAAGAATAAAATTATATGAAGAGAGAAATCATGATAAAAAAAATAATCAAGAATGATATTTTAAAAGCTTTTAAAAAGTTAAAACTGGAATCTGATTCCGATTTTACGGTTGAAGTGCCGAATCATAAAGAACACGGAGATTATTCTTCCAATGCAGCTTTGCTTAATTGCAAGGCAAACAGAATGAATCCCGGAGATTTGGCAACCGAACTGGCTGATTTTTTGTCTTCTTCAAAGCATTTTGTTAAGGTTGACACAGCATATCCGGGGTTTATTAATTTTACCGTATCGGGAGAATTATATCACCATGCTTTGGCGGAAGTTGCCGAAGAAGAAGACGGATTCGGAGCTTCGGAATACGGTCAAAACAAGAAAATTCTTCTGGAATTTATCAGTGCCAATCCTACCGGTCCGCTGAATATCGTCAGTGCCAGAGCAGCAGCTTACGGCGATGTTCTAGCGAGAGTTATGGACGAAGTAGGTTTTGACTCTCAACGCGAGTTTTATATAAACGATGCAGGAAATCAGGTTGATATTTTGACTGAATCCATTGAATTGCGTTATCGGGAATTGCACGGTGAAAATATCGGGGAATTTCCTATGGAAGCTTATCACGGCGATTATATAAAAGAACTCGCCCAGAGCATAAATTCCGAGAACGGCTCCAAACTTTTGCACTTAGCGGAAAGTGAACGTCTCAATAAAATTAAAGAATTTGCTTTGAAGAGTATCCATGAAATGCACGAGAAAAGTCTTGTTTCTTTCGGAGTTGTTTTTGATAACTGGGTTTCGGAAAAAGCGCTCAGAAAGCAGGGAGTGGTTGAGGAAGTTCTCAGCTATCTTGCCGAAGCCGGATGTACTTTTGAAAAAGACGAAGCAATATGGTTTAATTCCAGCAAATACGGAGACGAGAAAGACCGTGTTTTGATGAAGGCAGACGGTTCAATTACTTATTTTGTTCCTGATTTGGCTTATCATCTTACCAAATATCAAAGAAATTTCGATAAAATGATTGATGTTTTCGGACCTGATCACCACGGCTATATTCCGAGGATGAGAGCTGCCATTAAGGCGTTGAAATATGATCAGGAAAAATTGGAAATTGTCTTTTTGCAACAGGTCAACCTTTATGATCAGGGCGAAAAGGTTAAGATGTCAAAGCGCGCAGGCAAGATAGTTACCATGGATTCTTTGATTGAACAAGTGGGACGAGATGCCGCCAGATTTTTCTTTATAAACCGTAAACCCAGCGCTCATTTGAACTTTGATATGGAGCTGGCAAAGAAAAAATCAACTGAAAATCCTGTTTATTATTGCCAATACGCTTACGCCAGAATATGCGGAGTAATTAAAAATGCCGCTGCGGAAGGCATGCCTTTGGAAGATGCAGGGCTTAAACATTTAAATAAGCTTGTCGAAGACGAAGAACTGGCTATTATCCGGAAAATTTTGGATTATCCCAATATTTTGATTGCTGTTGCGGAATATCGCGAACCGCATCGTCTTGCGGAATATGCTTACGAACTTTCCAGTATGATTCATAAGTTTTATTCCAATAATAAAATCATCAATAAACGTTCCAAGCGACAAAGTTTGGCTCGTATATTTATGATGAATGTTGCCGGCAATGTCTTGAAATCGTCTTTCCGGCTTATGGGAATAAATGCTCCCGAAGAAATGGAGCATAAAGAAACAAAATCCAAAAGATCAAGAAAGAAAAAATAAAAAATCAAATATTTAAAGCTGTCTGAAAAGGCAGCTTTTCTTTATCCCGATTTAATGTAAGAAAATTAAATTTTATCTTCCGGGATGCGAGAACGCTTTATTTTATATTGCATTAAACGGGTTGACGGGTAAAATTATGAAAAAAATTCTTGTTGTTTCCGACTCTCATGCGGGAAAATTGCTGTATCCTGTTTTGGATTATCATGCTGATGCGGACTGCATATTTCATCTCGGAGATTATTATCATGATACCGATGATTTCGAAGCGGTTTATCCCGAAAAAAAAGTGATAAAGGTTCCGGGACTTTATTGCGAAGAATATTTTGACAGAGATATTCGCATAAAAACTGTTGAAATAGACGGCATCACATTTGTTTTGACTCATTCCGTCGATGATGTTGATCCTCTTAAATATAAAGATTCGGTTATTTGTTTCGGTCATACTCATCATCCGGCTTTTATCAGATCAGACACAAATATTTTTGTGAATCCCGGTCACCTTAAACAAAAATTTCATCGAAATGCTTATGCTTCTTGTCTTTTGATAGAAATCAGAAAAAACTCTTTGCTGTTTAATTGGTTTGATTTATACGGAAAAATATTTAAGAGTGAAGAGGCTTCTTTATGTTTTGGATAACGCCGGCTTTTTTCCTTTTATCGGGAAATAAAGGATTATTAAAATCTTTTGTCGTTATATTCGGTTTTATTTTAATTGTTTACATGATAAAAATAAGGAATAAAATTTTTCGTCGTCCTCGGGTTTATAGAGATAAATTACCTGCCGAAATTTGGTTTTATTCAAAACTTCTGGATATTCAAATAGGGAAAGAAAAAGCAAATTCAGATGTTTTATGGAATATTTTTCAGTCATTTCTTCTGCGAAAATACAAACTTCACGAAGATCTTTTGAAAACTTACACAATCTTTAAACTTGTCCAAGTTCATGAGAAAGATTCGGCAATGATCGATTTCTACGGCGATATTTATGCTGCTATAGAAAATTTGAAACATCAGACCGAAGAAGAGGTTTTATCTTATGTTAAATCGATAAAAAGAGAGTTCAATAAAGGAGATATTACTGAATTTATATCTGAAAAAAAAGGCAATTGCAATAATTGCTGAACTTGCTTTTTACTGCTGATTTCTTTTAAAATAAAAAATACCGTAATTAATCTAAACCTGATTTGACGGGAGGTTAAATGAATATAGAACAAATAAATCAAAAGGTAATGGAAGAAAGTCAATCGATTGATTTAATTTTATCGGAAGCCGATAAGGTTATTGTCGGTCAGCAATACATGCTTAAAAGGATCATGGTCGGTTTATTGGCAAACGGGCATATTTTATTGGAAGGCGTTCCCGGATTGGCAAAAACTTTGGCGGTAAATACTATTGCAAATACTGTTAAAGGAAGTTTTAAAAGATTGCAGTTTACTCCCGATCTTTTGCCTGCTGATTTGATCGGAACTTTGATTTATAATCAAAAAACAACGGAATTTGTTCCTAAAAAAGGTCCTGTTTTTGCGAATTTCGTTCTTGCCGACGAGATTAACCGAGCTCCTGCCAAAGTACAGTCGGCTCTTTTGGAAGCCATGCAGGAGAAACAGGTTACCATAAGCGAAACAACTTATAAATTGCCTGATCCCTTTTTGGTAATGGCGACGCAAAATCCCCTTGAACAGGAAGGAACGTATCCGCTTCCGGAAGCTCAAGTGGACAGATTTATGCTTAAACTGGTTGTCGGCTATCCTTCCAGAGACGAAGAACGTCTTATCTTGAACAGAATGATGTCCGGAGATAAAATTCCTGTTTCGCCCGTTGTTTCCATTGATGATATTTTACGCATGAGAGAGCTTGTGAAAAATATTTACATGGAAGATAAAATCAAAGAATATATTCTTGATCTTGTTTTTGCTACGAGAGAACCGAAAAAATATCGTAATCTCGGGGAACTGGAAAATCTCATAGACTGCGGAGCTTCGCCTCGCGCCACTCTTTGCCTGGCTCAGGCAGCCAAAGCTCACGCTTTTTTGGAACACAGAGGTTACGTTACGCCTGATGATATTAAGGCTATAGGAAGAGATGTTTTAAGACACAGAATAATTCTTACTTACGAAGCGGAAGCCGAGCAGGTAACGCAGGAAGATATCGCAACACGTCTTTTTGATGAAATAGAAGTTCCGTAGAAAATCCGTTTTATTTAACGGTAATAAAAATCGCATTATTAAGTACGGATAAATTATGGATACGACCGATATAATAAAAAAAATAAAAAAAATTGAGATAATCACCCGAAATTCGGTAAGCGAGCTTTTCAGCGGAGAATATCACAGCCTGTTTAAAGGACAGGGATTGGAGTTTTCGGAAGTAAGAGAATATCAGGCAGGAGACAGTTATCGGCAAATTGATTGGAATGTTTCGGCGAGAATGGGTTACCCTTATATCAAAAAATTTGAAGAAACCAGGGAACTTAATGTTTTGTTTTTGGTTGATTGCAGCGCTTCCGCTTTATTCGGAACGAAAAACGCCTTAAAATCAGAATATATTACCGAAGTTACCTCTGTGCTTTCTTTTTCCGCTTTGTCCAACAACGATAAAGTCGGCTGCTTGCTTTTTTCCGATGAGCCGGAAAAGTATATTCCGCCCGGTAAAGGCAGGAAAACTGCTTTGCGAATATTGCGCGATATTTTGTATTTTGAACCGTCTGAGAGGAAAACAAATCTTAAGGTCGCCATAGAATATATTTATCGTTTGCAAAAGAAAAGAAGCATTATTTTTGTTATTTCCGATTTTCTGGATAAAGGTTACGATGAAAACTTGAAACTTTTGGCGAAAAAACATGATGTCATAGCATTGCGAATTTTGGATAAAGCCGAAGTTGATTTACCCGTTGCCGGAATTCTTCATCTTTATGATCCGGAAACCGATGAGACCTTAACCGTTAATACTTCATCTGAAAAATTGAGAGAGAAATATAAAAAAGCGGTTGAAAAACAAAATGCTGATTTGGAAGAAAGATTTAAAAAAATGAAAGTTGATTTGGTAACGATAATGACCGATGAATCTTATACTAAAGCATTGATGAAATTTTTCAAAAAACGGATGAAAAGAAAATCCCTTTGACAGCTGAAAAATTAAGCGACAATCGTAAAAAATTGTCGCTTTTTTATTATGACTTAAACTCTTTA
>PDWI01002835.1_pt1 | contig 25550 bp, 16 predicted proteins | sample 1430891 | NCBI WGS metagenome assembly PDWI01 (sample SAMN01162508, study PRJNA174530) | Oral metagenome, whole genome shotgun sequencing project. | biome: Marine environment; feature: Marine mammal; material: Swab sample of the gingival sulcus; isolation source: swab sample of gingival sulcus...
AATACTGATTTTCAGGCATTTAACCAAATATTTTAACACTTTTTTTTCAACAATTTGACTGATTATCAGACAATTATGAAAAAAAATACCGAACTATTGCGAAAGCCGACCTTTATAAAAGGGGTTTTATCGGTTGGCTGAGGTTTCCACGCACAAGGACTTTCAATATTCCCAGGAATTACGTTTGGGCTACCCAAAGCCTGTTCTGCTCCATACAATTTATCTGATTTTTCAGAAGTATATTTTGACGAATACTTCATTACGTAATCAGCCCATACTATTCTACTTTGAGCCAATAATAAATTGTCTGAATAAATTAGAATAACAACACACAATAAAATTCTTTTTATAGACATTTTCTCACTTTTTTTTATTATTTTTCACCTTGAACTAGCATGTATTTCCACCTTAAAATATCTGTTCAGTAAAGGTAAACGCAACTCTGAGGCTCGCAAGAACAACCATAGCCACGGAGAGTAACCGAAAGCACACATCTCCCTTAATAACAGGAAGTTAACTTTACAAAAAAAAACAAAATAGTAAGCATTAAGTAATAGTTTGTTTCTATTTGTAACCCTAAAAAATATCAACAATACCAAACAAATATACACTTAAACGCTACAAACTTATATACAATAAATGAAATAAAAAAATCAGACAAACTTAAATCCGCAAATCCCCCAATAACAACCTAATTATAAACGTCTTACAGAAACGTTTTTTTACCTGTTTGATGTCATAAATTTTAGAAAAACTTGATAAATTTCACCCAAGTCACTAAAAAAAACGTAAATAAAATAGCTCCAAATTCTCTAAAAACTAAAAAAGTGATATAGTTGGTTGAATTTCTGAAATTTTTTGTTCCCTTACCATGCATAGAATTTTTTGAGAACCTCGTTTTTTTTTGACTATTTTGTCATTTTTCGGGGTTTATTTTCGGTAAAAGTATAAATTTTTAAAATATTATACGAATATTTTTATACTTTTACATACGCCTATTAATCAATCAATTAAGTCCGTAAAATAAGATAGCCAAACAAATGTATTTATATTTTCTGAATGCGCCTCTTTAAACCATCAAAAACAACAAAAAAAAATCTAAATAGTAGGATAAATTGCAAAAAAAAATTGTAAATTTGCATTTTAAAACAATCACAAAAAATAAGGTTATGGAAAATATAAATTCAACAACAAACGAGCAAGATTACATTGTAATTCCCAATCCTATTTATGATGTAGTTTTCAGATATTTGATGCAAGATTATGACAGCGCAATAATAATTCTGTCCACTTTGATAAACGAAAAAATAAAGAGTTTAGAATTTCAACCACTAACTTTTGCAAAAAAATTAACCTTAGAAGAATACAACAAAGACGTAGAAAAGAAGATAAATAAACGTTTTGAAAAAGAAATGCAAAAAATTATTGCAGATGAAAATCTTTCCGACTTCGACAAAGACATTGCCATAAGCGAAATAACCGCCAAAGACCCTGTAACCGGTAAAGATATAAAAATGCTTCACCTTGATTTTGCTGCGGTGATAGAAAAAGAAGATGGCGAAGAAGAAATGGTAATGATTGAATTACAAAAAATTGCGACAGGAACAGATATTTTCCGTTTCAAACAATACATTGCCGAAAATTTTCAGAAAAAGCGAAAAATTACTAAAACAGACCCCGATACAGGGCAAGAAATTGAAATAGAATTTCCTTATCGTTTGATTCCTATTTTTATTCTGAATTTCAAAATCGAAGACGAGGTAAGCGATTTGATGATAAAAACCCGACAAATAAGAACCGGTATTTTTACGGAAAAAGAATTAAATGAGAAAAATGAATTCATAGACCATTTGAGTTACGAATTGTATGTAGTTCAACTGCCTTATTTGGCGCAAGCAGAAAAACTTGACTTTAAAGATAACGAATACAAGAGTAAATTATTTGCTTTGTTGAAACTATTTGACCAAAGAGCTAAAAAATATGATAATGAATTTCGTTTGAGGCTATTTCGTAAGCTCTTTCCGGATTTTTTAGACAGAGTTCTTAAACGTCTTCAATCCGCCGATATTGACAACCCTAATTTGGAAAAACAAATGCAGGCGGAAGATCTTTATTTGAAACCGTTGTTGCAACGAGATAATAAAATTAGTTGGTTGTTGATGAATAAAAAGAAGATGGAAACAGAATTAAAAGAAAAAGACAGAATCATATTAGATTTAGCTAAAACTTTAAAAGAAAGTGGCAAATCAATAGAGGAAATCCAGACACTTACAAATTTGTCAAAAGAAGAGATAGACAGACTATAACTGTACAGTTTCACTACGCTAATTTTTTTGGGGCGGGATTTCTTACCAGTGAGGTATAGCGTTCGGGAGAGTGTAAATTTTTCTTGTTTTAACAAACGTATAATCCTTATAATCAGTCACTTCAAAGTCTATAACATTTAGTCCATTTTTTAGGCGCAAGTCCAAATTTAGCGCGAAACAATGAGGTTTGTCTAAAATAAGCGGAAAATCGGTAACAACTTTCACTAATTTTTGGTTGATGTAAATCCTAACTTTTTGTGGTTTTTTGTAGCTCTTGACAAACGACTTGATAGAAATATCCTTCTGAGCGATAGTCAGATGCGGGTCAATAGGCTTAACAAAAAACAAGTCAGATTTTATCAAATTCTTATATTTTAGCACCCCATAATTCCACGATTGGTCTATTGCGTAGGTCGAAACGCCAACCAACAACCCGTTATCGCGAGTTTCAATTACCTGCATAGCATAATCATCGCTCTCTTTTTCGTAAACATTTTTCCATTCGACCACCCCAAACGAGTTCAATTTCATAACCCCCACATTAGTATTATTTACCCCGTGTTTTTTGCTTGTGTATGCAATTGCGTAGCCGTCGTCAAAAGTCGAAATAATATTAACGGGTTGTTCCCAAAGATTATCTTCCATAGTTTGCTCCCAAATCAACTCTCCGTCGTGCGACATTTTTTTAACGTTTACATCAAAATTAATATAATTTCTTATAACATTTTTTTCAAGTTTCTTTTTGAGTGTAACCACAAATGCCGAATCGTGCGTAGCAACAACCGACGTAATTTTCGACCAATAATCGCCCCTGAACTCCTTAAACCAAAGGTCGTCGCCGGTTCGTGTAAATTTGTTGTAAGACGCAATCACATATCCGCCCGACGAATAACTAAAATATCCGCCAACAATCAATGTACTGTCGAAAAGTTGCGCAGCCGAGAGAGCTTCGTCTTGATGCCGAGTACCGAACGACCTATCCCACAGCTTGTTGCCCAACGAATCAACTTTCAGAACATACCAATCGTCAAAATCGTCCTTCAATTCTCTGGTATTGCCCGAAATCAGCAAACCTTTGTCAAAAGTTTCGATAACGTCGTTAGCTTCGGCAAAATTTCTCCCGTTGTATCGTTTTTCCCAAATAACGCTACCATCTATCGAAATTTTCATAATGCTAATTTTATGCGTCAAGGAATCCACCTGATTTATATCGCTGACAACGACATAATTTTTATCGTAAGTTTCAATAATTTTTTTGGGTTGCATATAATAGTATCCCGAGTAAGCCTTTGACCATATTTTCTTGCCCCAACTTGTAGTTTTCAGTATCCATATAGCATCAACATCACCACGTGCAGTTCCGACCAAAACCAAATTATGCTTGTCGGTTTCGACAACCGAAGTTAGTTGTGTTTCGGAATTTGCCCCGTAATAATCCTGCCATTCAAACAAATACTGCCCCATAAGTAAGGTAGGTATAAATGATAATAACAATATTACAATAATTTTTTTGCTAATTTTCATTAAATATTATATTTACAACCTTAATGCCAATTTTATATTACAAAAAAATAACGAGTTAATTTAATGCGTAATTTACATAAAATAAACGTAAAGAAAGCAAAAAAATTTACTAATTGTAGTAGTTTTATTTAAAAAATTATATTTTTGTTTTCGCTTAATTACATTTTTTTTTATAAACAAATATGCCCGATTTAAGAACTGAAATAGAATATCTAAAAGGAGTTGGTCCAAAAAAAGCCGAAATTTTACGCAAAGAACTACAAATCAACAACATAGAAGACCTAATTTATTATTTTCCGTACAAATACACCGACCGCAGTCGTTTTTACAAAGTAAAAGATGTGCGCAATGATGTGGCTTACGTGCAAATAGTTGGCGGATTTTCAGATTTTCAGACCAAAGGTGCCGGACGCAAACAATATCTGCAAGCAAAATTTTATGACGAAACCGGCGCTATTGATATTGTGTGGTTTCAGTATATACAGTGGGTTAAGCAAAATATTGATGTACAAAAAAAATACGTAATTTTTGGGAAACCCAAAGAATTTAGGGGGCAATTTTCGATTGTACACCCCGAAATTGAGGATTTACAAAATTTTAAAACTTCGATAAAATCGCTTTTTCATTCGGAATATTTGACGACCGAAAAAATGAAAAAATTTTTCTTAAATTCTCGGTCTATCGGAAAATTGATACATACAGCCTTCAAAAACAACCTGCAAATACCCGAAACCCTGCCCGCCTCCTTGCGCCAAGACCTAAAATTACCAAATTTGCAAGATGCAATGTTAAATATCCATTTTCCGCAATCTGTAAAAAATTTGGAAGCGGCTCGCAGTCGGTTTAAATTTGAGGAACTATTTATAAATCAGCTTGCTATCATCAGTCAGAAAAAAACACAGGACAAAAAAAATGCAGGTTTTGTTTTTGAGAAAGTGGGCAATTTCTTTATGGATTTTTATAAAAATAATTTAAAATTTGAACTCACAAATGCACAAAAACGCGTTCTAAAAGAAATCAGAGCCGACCTAAAATCGGGCAAGCAATGCAATCGACTTTTGCAAGGCGATGTGGGCAGCGGCAAAACCATCGTAGCGCTGATGAGTATGCTTATTGCGCTGGACAATGGGTTTCAGGCTTGTATTATGGCACCTACCGAAATTTTAGCCCAGCAACATTTTGAATCAATAGTAGAAATGCTCGACGGACTTGACGTAAATGTGAGAATTTTGTCGGGTTCGACCAAAATAAAACAACGGCGAATTATTGACGAAGAACTGCAAAATGGCGATTTGAATATTCTTGTCGGGACGCACGCCCTGATAGAAGATAAGGTGAAATTCAAAAATTTGGGCTTGGCCATAATCGACGAACAGCACCGTTTTGGCGTTGCTCAGCGGGCAAAATTGTGGAAAAAAAACTCTCAACCGCCACACATTATTGTTATGACTGCAACTCCGATACCGCGCACCTTGTCGATGACGCTATACGGCGACCTCAACGTGTCGGTTATCGACGAACTGCCTATGGGGCGAAAACCAATACGGACTTTTCATTTTCGCGAAAATAAACGCAATATGGTTTACGAATTTATGCGAAAGGAAATTGCCAAAGGGCGACAAATATATATTGTGTATCCGCTAATTTCAGAATCGGAAGCACTTGATTATCAGAACCTTGAAGAGGGTTACGAGACGTTAGTCCAACATTTCAAACAGCCCGAATATCGGGTTTCGGTGGTTCACGGAAAAATGAAAGCCGACGAAAAACAAAAACAAATGGACAGTTTTGCTGCCGGCGAAACGAATATCTTGGTGGCAACTACGGTTATTGAGGTCGGCGTGAACGTGCCGAACGCTTCGGTTATGATAATTGAAAGTGCCGAACGCTTTGGTTTATCGCAACTGCACCAACTTCGCGGACGCGTTGGCAGAGGGTCGGAGCAATCGTTTTGCATTTTGATGACCGGCAACAAACTTACTTCCGATGCGCGCCTCCGAATGAAAACAATGGTCGAATCGACCGACGGTTTCCAAATTGCCGAAGTGGATTTACGATTGCGAGGGCCGGGCGATATTTTCGGAACTCAACAAAGTGGTATGCCTTTAAATTTTAAAATTGCAAATATTATTTCGGACGTGAAAATTTTAGAAATAGCAAGAAGAAAGGCTTTCGAGATTTTAGAAAATGACCCGAAATTGGAAAAAAACGAAAATGCTATGCTAAAAAAGAAACTTGACGAATATATGAAATTTTCGTGGGGTGTTGTAAGCTAATTTTTAATCATAAAACAAGCATAAAGCACTAATTATAAACAACTTACACATAAAAATCATAAAATAAATTTTCCCCCAAACCATTAGAAAAATTAAAAGCTGTTCACCTTATTTTCAATAGGTTTAAATCCATTGAAAAACAAAAGTTTGTATTTTAATTCGGCGTATTCAGAAAACACTAATACTCAAATAATCAATAACTTACAATTTGGTTTTAATTTAGAAAACCTTATCTTTTTATAAAAAATATCAAAAAACGGGGTTTATTGTTTTAATCCCGCATTTTATTCCATACGGAGCTACAAATATACCCCTACCCTACTGTTTTTTCACCCATCTTCATTGTTTTTTTGTAGGGGTAAAAAATTTTTCGCCCTACTTTTTTTTATAATTGCGTAACAATGATACGTTTTTAGTCCTCAATATAAATCGAAATATACATTTTTTAAGTACCCACAACATACTCATAATCAACATTATAGTACACTATTAAAAAAAACATCAATTAATTTTTAAATATTTTTCAAAAAAAAATTTGGTGGATAAAAAAAACCGCTTTATGTTTGCGGTGTATTAAAACACTAAAACACACGAACAGATTATGATAAAAATTGAAAATTTGAATTTTGGATACAAGAAAAACACATTATTGTTTTCTGATTTGAAATTGAATCTAAAAAAAGGGAAAGTATATGGTTTGCTCGGCAAAAACGGCTCGGGCAAAACCACATTACTAAAACAAACAACCGGACTTTTGCGTCCGAAGAGTGGAAAAATAACCATCGACGGCTTAAATGTTGCCGACCGAAGCGCCGAAGTGCTGAGCAAATACTATATGTTGCCCGAAGAATTTGACACGCCATCGCTCAACATCAAACAATTCATAAATATTACGGCTCCGTTTTACACGAATTTTAGTATTGATGAATTTAACAAAAATATCGAAGCGTTCAACATTCCGCAAAACAACAAATTGAACAAAATGTCGTACGGACAAAAAAAGAAAGTTCTGATTTCATTTGCTTTGGCTACAAACACTTCTGCTGTTTTTGCCGACGAACCAACAAACGGGCTCGATATTCCGTCGAAAAGCATTTTTCGCAAACTGATGGTAAATGCAATCAACCAAGACCGGACATTTGTTATATCAACGCACCAGGTCAAAGATATTGACGGAATTTTTGACGCGCTGGTAGTGCTGAACAACGGGAAAATTATCTTCAACAGCGACCTTGACACAATTACAAAAACGCTGTGTTTTGAACAAACAGAAAATCTTGACGACGAAAATATTTTATATCACGAAAAACAACTCGGTGGTTATCAATGTATTATGAAAAATACAGGAAACAAATCGTCATACATAAATACCGAATTGCTGTTCAACGCACTAATAAGCGACAAAGGCAATCAAATAATTAAAAATTTTAACCAACAATAAACATTACAAAAATGAACAATACAAAAACATTTAGCTTCAAACGCATAGCTCTGCTGATGAAAAAAAGCCTTTACGAACGAAAATCGAATCTAATTAGAGGCTTTGCCGTGCTTTTCGGATTATTTGCTATAATATACATAATTTCTCAAAGGGCTCACGCTTTTCCAACGTTAGTACTTAAAGTTCTGTTTTTCAGCGGCTTATACATTATGGGAATTTTGGTTGCCGGCTTGGCTTTTCCCAATCTGCGAACCAAAGAAAAAACAATAAGTTATCTGTCGTTGCCGGCTTCGCATTTTGAAAAATTTTTAGCCGAATTTTTGCTGACAACAATTTGTTTTGTTGTGGCTTACGTAGCATTATTTTATTTATTTAATATTTTGGTCGTTTGGGGCAGCCAACTTTATGATATAAATGCCGAATTATTGAATATTGATAATCTTTTAAAAAATTCAGACAAAAAAATTAGTGAAATTATCTTTACTTTTTTTATCTTTCAAATAATATTTTTTATTGGCGCAATAACCTTCAAAAAGGCTCCTCCTATGAAAACTGCATTTTTCTTATTTATTGCGGGTGCTGCTCTTTCTGTTTATTTAGGCGTTTTAGCCAAAATACTAATCGGCTCAAACGTAATTGGGCCAAACAATTTTTTTGAGGATTATACTTGGGCAAAAATAGGAAAATACGGCTTCTATTATGCGCTAACGCCTATTTTGTGGATAGTAGCATTTTTGAAAATAAAAGAAAAAGAAGCTTAATAATCATAGATTCTAAAAACAAAAAATATGAATTTCAACAACGATAAAGCTATTTATTTGCAGTTAGCGGATTATTTTTTCAAAGAAATATTGAAAAAAAATTTTAAGGCTAACGACCGAATACAATCGGTGCGAGATGTAGCGTTGGAGATAGAAGTAAATCCGAATACCGTACTGCGAACGTATCAGTATTTGCAAGACCAAAATATTATTTACAACAAACGTGGAATTGGATATTTCATCTCCGAAGACGCTTATAGCATAACTTACGATAAAGTCAAACAAGTATTTGTAAATCAAACACTTAAAGAATGTTTTTCGACTATGAAACTTCTGAATATTTCGGTTGAAGAACTAAACAAATTTTGGGAAGATTATAACTCTCAAAATTCCCCTTCGGGTGAGTAATTTTTATTGCCGATGCACTAATTTTTTTCACACGCAGAGATGATTAAATAAAAAAATTAAAACCAAAGGTCAAAGACTAACGACCGAAAGCTAAAATATAAACAAATGAAAAAGAGTAATATAATTTTATTAGCAATATTAGGTGCAATAATTATTTGGCTAACAGGCACAGCTATTATTGTATCCGGCACCAAACAAAGTGATGAGGTTTATCCCGAAACGGAAGAAAATTCGATGGATATAAAATCCTCAAATATTATAAAATTTAAAGGCAATGGCTACATATTAGTAGAACAGGCCGAAAGCGAAGAACAAATTGTCGGTAGTTTTGAGGCAAAACCGTTTCGATACAGCGGAGATACCTTGATTGTGATAACAAACGAAAATTACAGTATCAACCTAAAAATCAACAATTTAAGCAACGTAACAGTGGAAGAATACGCCTGCGTGGTAGTGGATAATGTAAAAAATAGCGATACTTTGCAGCTAAACACTTACGGTAATTCTAATTTGTCCGTAAATACGCTCAACTGTTCGCATTTACAATTAACCGCCACCAATAACAGTTTGGTGCGTCTAACCGAAAGAGACACAACTAACTGTAAATCTATCGATTACACAATTTCAGGCAATAGTTCTGCAAATTTGTCCAACTTCAAAGAAGTTGAAATTAAAGGCAAACTACACGAAAACGGCTCATTTACAGCCAACTAACATTTTTAATTGATTAATAGAACTTTATCCCATTGGCAACAAACCGGTGGGATATTTTTTTTTAATAAATTTCCCCCAACTAAAATCACCTCTCCACAAAAGCCCGCCCGGCGTCAAGCGACAAAAAAAACAATAAAATGCCTGAACAATCAATATTTTAGTAGTTTTTACTCATAAATCTATTAAATATGACTATTCAGGCAACAAAATTATCTAATTTACTAATCTACAACACATTAAGAGAATCAAACAACAATCAATATAACTAACTGATTATCAGGAGATTACATAGTAGTAAATTTACACAAATCCCTGATAATCAGCATTATAATTTAAAATTTTCAGTTATAGTTGTTAGTTCTTATTTTTCAATCATTTCCCCCAAAGTGTTCATATATTTTTTCTTAATATCGTAGATAAAGCCGAATGAATTATCATCAATTCGGAGTTCGCCTTTTGTAACGTGTCCCAGCGATAAGAATGGAAAATCTTGTTGTCGCATAAAATCAATAAACGAATTTATTTTGTTCGGAGTAACCGAAACAATTATACGGCTTTGCGATTCACCAAACAAGAAAGCGTCGGTTCTAATTTCCGAATCGGTAGTTATATCGAAGCCCAAATTGTAAATCATAGCAGACTCCACCAACGAAATAAACAATCCGCCCTCAGCAATATCGTGAGCCGAACGAATAAGTTTCTTTTGGATAAGCTGTTGCGTAATCGACTGCAATTTGTGTTCTGTATTTAAATCGAAGTACGGCACATTTGAGTATTTTACGGCGTGATAGAAATTCAGATATTCCGACGAAGAAATATCATTTTTAGTTTCGCCGAGCATAAAAATAACATCTCCCTTGTCTTTGAAGCCTATTGTCATAATGTTATTTTTATTTTCAATAACCCCCAACATACCAATAACAGGCGTAGGAAATACCGGTTCGGTTTTGTCGTCCAACATTGTTTGATTGTAAAAACTAACATTTCCGCCGGTTACGGGTGTATTGAATTTTTTGCAAGCCTCGTTCATACCTTTTATGGCTTCCACAAACTGCCAATAAACTTCCGGATTGTAAGGATTTCCAAAATTCAAGCAATTTGTAATTGCCACCGGCACACCACCGCTACAAACGATATTTCGAGCAGCTTCGGCAACAGCAATTTGCGTTCCTTTGTTCGGATTTGCATAAACATATCGCGAATTACAGTCAGTAGTTACGGCAAGCGCTTTGTCCGTACCTTTTATGTTTACAATTCCGGCATCTGCCGCAAAATTTGTGCTGATAGTCGAAGTTCTGACCATCGAATCGTATTGTTCGATAATCCATCTGCGCGACACAATATTTGGGCTTTGGAGCAATTTATCAACCACACTTTTTATGTTGTTCGGTTCGGGTATTTGATTGATGTCAAAGTCCTGATTTTTAAGGAAATAAGTAGGTCGCCTAAACTCTCGTTCGTAAACCGGCGCACCACCACCCAACACCAAAGTATCAGCCGGAACATCAGCCACCAATTCGCCGTTCCAGTAAAATTCCAATTGATTTCCTTTTGTTACTTCGCCAATTTGAGAATATTGCAAATCCCATTTTTCAAAAATATCAGTTACAGTTTTTTCTTTGCCTTTTTCGACCACAATCAGCATACGTTCTTGCGATTCGGACAATAATATTTCCCAAGGTTGAATATCTTTTTGACGCAAAGGCACTTTGTCGAGTTGGATTTTCATTCCGTGTTCGCCTTTTGCCGACATTTCGGAAGTTGAACAAATAATACCCGCTGCGCCCATATCTTGCATACCGATAACGGCATCAGTTTCAGCCAGTTCGAGCGACGCTTCGAGTATCAATTTTTCGGCAAACGGGTCGCCAACTTGTACCGACGGCAAATCTTCGTGCGAATTTTCGGTAAGGTCTGCCGAAGCAAAAGTAGCGCCGTGAATGCCGTCTTTTCCGGTTGCCGAGCCAAAAATAAAGACAGGATTGCCTTCGCCGTAGGCAATTGCCGAAATTATATTATCTTTTTTTACAATTCCTACCGACATTGCGTTTACCAGCGGATTTGTATTGTACGACGAATCAAAATACACTTCGCCACCTACAACCGGCACGCCAAAAGCGTTTCCGTAATCTCCAATTCCTTTCACTACGCCTTTTATCAGCCATTTAGTTTTGTCCAAATACAAATCTCCAAATCGCAACGAATTTAATTGAGCAATAGGACGCGCCCCCATCGAAAAAATATCTCTGTTGATGCCGCCTACGCCGGTTGCAGCTCCCTGATATGGTTCTATTGCCGAGGGGTGGTTGTGCGATTCTATTTTAAAAACGCACGCCAAATCGTCGCCCAAATCTACAACGCCGGCATTCTCTTTGCCCGGGTCTGCAAGCATATGTTCGCCTTCGCGATGTAGCGTTTTTAGCCACATTATCGAGTTTTTGTACGAAGCGTGTTCCGACCACATAACCGAGTACAAACTAAGCTCTGTAAAATTTGGGGTACGTCCCAAAATTTCTATAATTTTTTGGTATTCGTCTGCCGAAAGACCCAATTGTTCTGCAATTTTTACTGTTACTTCCATATTGTGTATAATTTTTAAGCCAAAAGTAATGCTTTTATCTTTCTAAAAAATATTTATAAAACACAAATTATTAACCTTTTAAACATAAAATTTATGTCGTTTTTGTTTATTTTTGTGTCATTTCTTTTTTTAGCAAAATTATAAATTTTATTTAATTGAGATAAAATAAACGTCTTTTTTATAATAAAATTTAAAATTGTTAGGGTATAATTTTTCTTCCGGACCGCTCCAAAATATAATTACACACATTAATATATATATGCTTAGCTCCGAAACTATAAAAAAATAAGTTCCGTATAATTGAACTTGTTAGCGGCGTGAATGGGTTTAATCTTATTTTCAATGGATTTAAACCCATTGGAGCGCAAAAAATTCTACAAAAAGTTACTCTAAATTTATTCACGAAGTTCAATAAAAAAAATACTCATATTATTTTCCAATAATTCGTTTTTTTCATATAATAACGTGAAAATCAACATTTTATACCACGCAAACCTCAACTGCAACCAACTGATTATCAAACACTTAACTCGACACCCGCAATTCACCATTTATAATTTAACAAAGTATTAAAAAAAATATTTATATTTTAACAAAACAATTTTTACCTTTGTAGTGGTTGAAAAAAAAGAAAAGATGAGTAATGACATTCTAAAAATATTGATTGAATCTGCCTGTCAAGGCGGACAAATTAGTCAAGACGACAGGGTTTTAATCGAAAAAAAAGCACAACAAATGGGGGTTGCACCCGCCGAAGTTGAAAAAATGATAAAAGAAGCTATCGAAAACAGTAGTTCTACTGACGATAGCGATTTGGAGTCGGGATTTATAGCGATAGATGACGAACCGGAAACAACGCCAACTCCGCCCGTTACGCCGCCAACACCGCCGACACCTCCAACTCCACCTACGCCGCCAACGCCGCCACCGGCGGTAAAAACGCCGGCAAACAATATGCCCAAGTCGAAATTTACAGACATTCGACCACTTAGCACGCAAGGTGCAATGAGCATAGTTTCGCAGGCAAAATTGCACGGCAAGTGGATAATCATAAAAAGAATAAAACCGCAATTCAAAGATAATCCAAAATATCGAGAATTATTTTTGCGTGAATTTGAAAATGCTTATCACTTAGACCACCCGCACATTGTACGGATTTTAGACAAAGGCGAAGACGACGAGGGCTTGTTTTACACAATGGAATACGTTGATGGCAGACCGCTTACGGAGCTGATTTCCGAAACCGGAGTAAACGACGCCGGAATCACCGAAAGCATTGCCCGACAAATGCTTGATGCTTTGTCGTACGTTCACAAAAAACAAATTTTTCACAGAGACCTAAAACCGGACAATATATACGTGACTTTCAAAGGCGACAACGTGAAAATTTTGGATTTTGGACTTGCAATTGCGGACAATTTTGAAGACAAACTGATAAAAGCCGGTACGCCTCGATACGCCGCACCCGAACAAAAAACAAAAGGAAATACCGTCGATCAACGTGCCGATATTTATTCGTTTGGTAAAATTTTTCTGGAAATGCTTACCGGAAAAATAGACATCGAAAGCGCAAAAAATATTCAGAACGAAACTTACAGACACATTGCCGAAAAATGTTTGCAAGAAGCTCCCGAACAACGTTTTCGCAATTGTTCGGAAATTGTTACACTTTTGAATAATCGGCAAGTGCCGGTTGCGTCGCCAACACCTACGCCACCTTCTCAAAAGAAAGCCGAAGTAATAGAAGAAACGCCAAAACCACCCAAAAAGAAAAGCAAAGCGTGGTTGGTTATTCTTATTGTGCTGTTGGTTGTTGCAGGTTTGGGCGCCGGTGCATATTTTGGATTTTTCAAAAACAAAGGCGGAGTAAATTTATTTGAGGACGAAACAGAAAATTTGCTTGCAAAGGCTGATAGTTTGTACCAAAGCGGGCTTTTCATAGAGGCAAAAAAACAATACGAAGCTATTGAAAAACCCGACGAAAACATAACGAACAAACTTGTTGAACTAAATACCGCAATTGACAAATATGAAGCTGTTAAGAAAATTTTTGACGAAAAAAATATTGCTCGTACGTTGAAAATGTCGAAAGAATTAAAAACGGAATATCCCGATTTTATCGCTTTGCAAGATATGATAAAAGAGGCTGATAAAATTATGGCAGCGGCTCAATTCAGTACAATTCAACCCGACGTAGAATCCGGTGGTTCCAAAAAATACGGTTTTTTGGATCCGGACGGAAATGTTATAATTGATTTTCAGTTTGATAACGTCGATATGCGAAGAGAATGGATCATTCGTGGATTTATTGTTGTTGAAAAAGGCAAAAAAGTAGGTTTTATCGACGAGCAACTGAACCTGTTTGCAAAATGCGAATACGACAGAAATACTATCGGTCTTGATGGAATTATAGGACTTCCGAGAGGTTGTAAAGTTCTAAAAAATGGTAAAACCGTAGTAATATCTATTGATAAAAACGGTAACGGACACGTGAAGTAATAACTCGTTGAATTGAGAATTGAAAATTGAGAATTGAGAGTTGAGAGTTGAGAATGGTGTAAGCCCTCACGATAGTAATTGAAAGAAAACCTTTACAGGCGCATAAAGTTCTGATTATCATATTATTACAACAAACAACATAATCTATTGGTTTACAGTAAATTATACAGCTAAGCAGGGCGGATATATAAAGTCTGCCCTACTTAGAATAACTTTATTATCAGACGTATTCAGAAAATACAAATCCCCCGATTTACATCGAGGGCTACAAAAATATCATCGCTACACGATTGAGGTAAACCCCGTAGGGGTGATATATTTGTAGCCCCGTATGGAATGGAATACGGGGATTAAAACAATAAAACCCGTTTTTTGATGTTTTTTTGTAAAAAACAAGGCTTTCTAAGTCAAAAACAAATTGTAAGTTGTTGATAATTTGGATATTAACATTTTCTGAATGCGCCTTATTTCATCATTTCATTTTAGAGCTTGGCATTTTTTCCGAAAAATTATATCGTTCCGAATAGAAAATTACATTGACTAACAGAACTTTGCGGTTAAATTAAGACGAACTCGCCCACCATTTTACAAAATATTTTCATAAATTATCCAAAATATTTTTAAATTTAATTTATTAAATATAAAAAAAGTTTTATCTTTGAAACAAAATTAAAAATCATTGTTTAACTAAATTGCGGGAGCAAAAATATTTTCTGCAAAAAAAACACAACAAATTATGGCTATTACAAGTATGAAAGTAGAAGCGTCTATCGGAAAAGGATTTAAAACAGACGTAGCGTGTTCACACCCATTCGTTATCGACCAACCCAAAATGGCGGGCGGTACCGACGAAGGACCAAATCCATTAGAATTTTTCTTAGCAAGTTTAGGCGGTTGCGTATGTGCAATTGGTAGAATTATCGCCAATCAAAAACGTTTGCCAGTAAATGGCATCAAAGTAAAAGTAGAAGGCGACATCGACAAGAATTTCTTGTTAGGTCAAACTACCGAAGGACGTGCCGGTTTTACAGAAATTAGAGTTGAAGCTGACATCGACGCCGATATGACTTTGGAAGAAAAACAAGAATATTTGAAAACAATCAGTTCACGTTGTCCTGTTGCCGACAATATTCTTAGAACCAGCGTTCTTACTCCAAAAGTAAAAGAATAATACAAAAATTGAACAAAAAAAAGCCAACCGTATGAGTTGGCTTTTTTTATGCTTTGAAATTATTGAGGAATAATCCCTATTTTTCGTTTAACAATCTCTCCGTCTGCTTTCTTTATGTAAATTATAAAAAGTTCACTCGAATATGCAGGCACCTCAACGTAAACGTCCTTTATTATATTTTCATAATACATTTTACCGTAAGCGTTATATACTTTCAACTCCGCATCAATGTAGGACGTATCCACATCAAACCTTATTTTCTTACCGAACGCAGTTATCCGCAAGTCGTCATTTTTATCGGCTTTCGGCGTTGTAACTTTTATAACGTTAGAATTTTTGCTGGTTTCCGAAATAATATACCTCGCCCGAACATTGTAATAATAATCGGTTTCCGGTTTCAATTTATTTATAATATACCTATTCGTATCCACTACTAAATACGAAAAGCCCTCCAAAGGTTGTTTAAAATTTGAATCCAGCGCCACACTCAAAATATAATAATCCTTCAAATCTAAATTTTCCCAGTTGGCATAAAACGATGTCGGAGTAACATTTTGAGCTTCGTAACACTTAGGAGCGTGCGGCACCGGAAATTCCATAACGTTTGAATATGCCGTAATACTCTCGTCGTATCGGGCTTTTACTCGATAAAAAATCTTTTTTATTGACGGATTTGGAATTGCAACATCGAACTGGTTTGTATCGCCAACATCCAAATTATCAATAATTTTATTATTAAAATCCTTATCAGAAGCAACGTCCAAAATATAACTGCTTGTATAATCTGCGCCAAGCCATTCGGCAGTAAATTCGGTATCAGACACTTTGGGCGGTTTGTTTGCCGTAGGTTCCAAAAGATACTCGCCAAACAAAATTTTCAAATCATCTACATACAAAGTACTTTCTTCGTGCGGTTGTTTGTACGAAGACGAAAAGAAAATATTTATAGTATCGGGCGTCAGCTCTTCTTCCAAATAATAAATCGGAATTGTAATTGTCTTATAATTAGGAATATCGCCCTCCGCGTAAACATACCAAGCACCTCCAACAATCACAACCTTGTTGTCCTTATATTTCGACAAATAGCAGGCAACTATCATACTGTCGCCACCTTGTTGATTGTATTTTGCTTTTATTTGCAATGCCGTAGGTTTTGCCGTGTAAGGTATTCCGCCGTAAGGTTCCAATTCGTCAATGTCCAATTTTCCGAGCTGCGCCATACCCGGAACAACATCGCCCGTAAACAAGGCTTTTGTTTTCATTTTTATACAATAATTTCCCGAATAAGCGTCACTTGAACGTGTGGCAGTATTCAACGTAAAATTATTCACTTCTATTCCGCACGTCCAACCCACTGCGGAGTTAATGTTTTCCCAGTCCTCAAAATCGCTATTCGGAATTTGTTGCGAATAACCCACTTGTAACAGAAACATTAGACCTGTTATAAAAATTATCTTTTTCATCTGTTTATATTTTTTGTTTTTGACTTTTTGGTCGTTACTTTTTTACAAAATTATTTTAGCTTTTTGTAATTTATTATCAATATTTAATTCCAGTATGTATATATTATTTTTCCTCAAATTAATTTCTACATCAGCAGAATTTGGTTTTTCGGAATAAATTTTTCTTCCGGTTATATCATAAATATTAATTTGGGAGCAATTTGAAACACCATTAATATATAATGTGTTGTTTTTTGTATAAAAATTCTTGAACTCCGAAATTTCGGAAATATTTATAACGGTTGCAACCTGAATTATGTTTGAAAACGGACTTTCCCCCGTAAGATAATTTGTTTTTACCCTGTAAAAATACTCCGTTTCGGCGTCCAAATCGGTAACGGTGTAAAAAGTATCGAGAGTTTTAACATCTTCGTAATTTTCAACAACATTTTCAAATTCGGCATCAGTAGCAACGTTCAGATTGTACGACGTAGCGCGCTCAACCTTAGCCCAGTGAGCTTTGAAACTGCTACCGGTAATTTCGTCGGCGGCAAAAGCAACCGTCGGCAGACTTGGCAAAACCTCTATCACGTTAGAAAAAGTACTTACCGTCGTGTCGCCGTATTTCACTCGCACTCGATAATAATAAGCCTCTTCGCCTTGCGCATTTTCGGGAATTTCGACCGAAAAATTGGTTGTATTCACCACCAAACTGTTGTATTCGGGCAGAATATTCAAAAACGAATTGTCGGTTGCCACATCAATAATATACTCTTCGGAACTCAACGAAGGTAACCAATTTGCCACAAAACTCATATCAGTAACTTCCGTTGCCGGCAAAGCCAAAGTCGGGAAAGCCCCAATTTCGTACATCATTTTCACGTCGTCCACGTACAAAATGCTCCCACTTTTTTTGGTACTCAACGGATTTGTGCTTACAAAAACCATATTTATCGTGTCCGGATTTTCGGTTTTCAAATACACAAAAGGCGTTATAAATTCGGTAAATTCGGGCGTATTTTGCGTAATCGGGAAAAAAGTAGCCGCCACGGTGTCGGTTTTTCCCTCGTTGTAGCGGGTTAGCACAGCAATCATAAAAGCAGTATCGGTTTCCGAAAGCGTATATTTTGCCCGAAACGAAATCCCCAGCGGTCTGTCCGTAAACGGCACTCCGCCTCTGAACGGATTTGGCAAACTTGTAATATCCACCGTTCCGAGCGTAATCATTCCCGGAAGCGAATAAGTAAGATACTGTTTGCTTTTCAATTTCACCGAAAAATTACCCGAATTGCTCTCGGTAGATTTTTCTGCGGTCGCAACTCTCAAATTGCCTAAAAATGTACTAAATGTTACGGCATTATTCCAATGTTCTACCGAATCGGTAGTACCCAACGAAATCCAATTTTCAAAGCTGTTATTCTCTAACTGGTTCTGTGCCAGCAAGATAAGATTACTAAACAATATGATACTTATAAATAATATTTTTTTCATTTCATTAAAATTTGTAAGATTATAAGTCAAAAATATAATTTTTATTTTAATTTGTCAAAACAATAGTTTATTTTTATTCTTTATTAAATCAATGTCTTATTTTTTTAAAAGCAATATCTATAAAAATGACAAAAAAATCTAATCTTGACCGATACAAAAGTAAACGAAGTTCAGAAAAGAAAGGTGTAAAATCTAAAAATTTCTCAAAAAAAAATCAAACCGTTTCTAAAAATGAAAAAATTGACGAAACGCAAAACGCCGAAACATTTTTGAGCAAATACTCAAAATTTCTGCCTTGGGCAATAATGCTATTTACTTTTATTGTTTTTTCGACCGCAATCGGCAACGACTTTTTGAATTGGGACGACGACCGCTACGTTACCGGTAACAAACACCTTTTGCTGAATTGGACAAACATAAAATATTTCTTTACGGAGTTTTATTTTGTGATGTACATTCCGTTGGCAATGTTCTCGTACATGCTTGATTTTAAGCTGGTTGGACTTGAACACCCGTGGGTATTCCACCTGCACAACGTTGTGCTTCATGTACTAAATACAGGTTTGGTTTTTATTTTTATAAAAAAATTATTTAGCCCCAAAGGAAACAAAAAATACTATTATGCTTTTTTTGTAGCTTTGTTGTTTGGCGTCCATTCGCTCCACATCGAATCGGTTAGTTGGATAGCCGAACGAAAAGACGTTTTGTACTCTTTTTATTTGCTTATAGCAATGAATTTATACATACAATACACTGAAAATCAAAAGTTTAAATACATTGCATTTACTTTTATTTTTTATATTTTGTCGTTATTTTCAAAAACGCAAGCGGTTGTAATGCCGTTGCTGATGATAGCGGTCGATTATTATCGTCGAAATTTTTTGACCGACAAGTCGCAATTGGTTGATTTTATAACCTTTAAGGACAAAAAACAATGGAAAATATTTGCCGAAAAGCTCCCGTTTTTTGCTTTTTCGCTTATTTTCGGTCTTTTGGCAATCAAAGCCTCCGGCACAACCGAGCCATTTGCCCAAAACCTTGATGCCCACACCAAAACAGCAGTCGATACGGGTTACGGAGTGATTGAAAAAATAATGCTAATATCATACTCGTTGATGATGTATTTTACGGAATTAGTCTTTCCGTTCAAGCAATCGCCCGTACACCCCTACCCGTTTGGCATTGGCGAAATGCCGATGTATTTTTACGTATTTTCGCTTTTTACGTTGGCTTTTATCGCATTTTTCGTTTGGGCGTGGATAAAAAAACAAAAAGAAATTTTGCTCGGCTTGATGTTTTTTATTTTTAATTTAATAATTGTGTTGCACATCAAAAACTTTATTATTTCGGAGCATTATTTGTATTTGCCGGCAATCGGGATAAGTATTTTGCTGATTACATTAGTTTTGAAATTGGCAAAAAAAGCACCGCATGCAAAAAAAATGTTGCTTATCGTGTCGATTTTGTACATTGGATTTTTGTCAATAAAAACTTACGAGCGCAATAAAATTTTTGAAAACAGTTTAACTTTTTGGAATGACGTTACCAAAAAATATCCGCAAGTGCTTGTGGCATACTTCAATAGCGGCAATTACTTGCAATCAATGGGCGACGAAACAATGCCAACCAACCAACAAAAAGCCCTTGCTTTTTACCAAAAAGCCGTCGAAGAATATACCAAAACAATTGAGCGACATAACCGTCACACCGGCGCGTACACCAACAGAGGTATAACCTTAGCCAAAATGGGCAATTACAAAAAAGCAATAGAAAATTTCAATCAAGTAGTAAGTCTGGATTCCAGCTCGTCGGACATTTTCTCCAATCGCGGAAATGCGTGGGGATTGCTCGGAAATTGGCAAAACGCAGTCAAGGATTACAACAAAGCACTGCAACTAAATCCAAATCTGCCAAATGCACGTTTCAGTCGTGGAGTTGCATACGCAAACCTCGACAGTAACCGACTGTCTATCACAGACTTAACAATAGTTCTAAAATCAAATCCAAACCAAATAGAGGCTTATTCTAATCGAGGAATTAGTTATTACAAATTGAACCTTCTCGACAGCGCCATTGCCGATTTTAATATTTTTCTAAATGCTTATCCGAGCCGATATAACATTCTGTATTACAGAGGAATGGCGCATTATAAAAAGAATGAAAAATCGCTTGCCGAAAAAGATTTTGAGCTGTTGCGAACTCAATATCCGCAAATATTTGCAAACGTTCTGCAAACCGCCACATCTATCGAAAATAGAGCGGACGCAACGGGACAGTTAAGATTTTATCAAGAGGCTTTGGATTTGATAAATTCCATTTTGATAATCGACAAAAATTACGCGTTAGCTTATGCACGTATCGGCGTGATTTACGGCAAGTTAGGCAATATGAATTTAGCTTTTTCCAATTTCAATAAAGCCTTAGAATTGGACCCAAATAATTACGAAGCCTACTCAAATAGAGGCTATGCGTATTTCATAACCAAAAAAAATTCGCTTGCGCTAAAAGATTTGAACAAAGCAATAGAACTAAATCCTGCCGGCGCGACTTCATATTTCAATAGAGGTATATTGTACTATAATTCAGGCAATTACAACAAATCCGTAAGCGATTTTTCAAAAGTTTTGGAAATAAATCCCCAATATATAGTTGCCTACGAAAAACGAGGGTTGGCTTATTTGAAATTGAACAATCGCCAAGCCGCCTGTCAGGATTGGACTAATGCTTTAAATAATGGACTTAAATCAGCTGATTATTACTTATCTACATATTGTAATGAAAAATAAAATTTATGAAAAAAATAATTGTTATTCCGTTACTGTTTTTGAGTTTTTTGTTAAACGGGGCGGTTATTCGAGGAATTATAACAGAAAGTAATGGCACACCACTGCCGTTTGCCAATGTTTACGTCAAAAATTCGACCTATGGCGTAACAGCCGACAACAACGGGGCTTACTTTATGGAACTGAAAGCCGGCACCTACACTCTGGTTTACAACCTACTGGGTTACAAAACATTAGAGAAAGAAATAACCATAAAAAACAAAGACGAATTGGTTTTGGATATTGTACTCGAAAAATCCGAAGTTCAAATAAATCAGATAGAAATTGTTGCAAATAAGGTAGATAAGGCCAAAAAAATAATGAAAAAAGTCCGTCAAAATCGCAAAGAATACTACCAAGCAGTGGACAATTTCAAGTGCGTTTCTTACGTCAAAACGTCCATCGAAAGCGAGTTGCGCCAAAAATCCAAAGACACAATTTCGGGCGAAAAAGATTTTAACACGTTTTTGAAAAAAGAAAAGTTAAATTTGATAGAATACATCGCAAATACGTATTACAAGCGTCCGGGCAAATTCAAAGAAGACGTAACGGCATATCACGACTACGCCGACGTTACGCCAATAGATTTTGACGGTTCGATATCTGTCGGCAACGAAAAATACGGCGAAAGCGAACTTGGCGGAGGCTCTTATTATTACAACAATCCGAACATTTTTTATCAAAATATAACAAGCGCAGATTTTAATTTCTACAAAAATAAAATTTTGCTCGCAACGCTCTACAATCAGCCATTTATTAGTCCGATTGCCGGCAATTCGGCACTTGTTTACAATTATAAATTTGTAACATCTTTCTACGAAAATGGCACAAAAATCAATAAAATAAGCGTTGAACCGAAAAACAAAGTCAGCTCGACTTTTTACGGCCATATTTTTATCGAAGACAGCACTTGGGCGCTGTTGAGCGTAGATTTGTACGTCAATGAACAGGTGCTTAGTACCTACAAAAAATTCAATATTATTCAAAATTATGAAAAAATAGAAGACGGAATTTATTTGCCAAGTCGCACCGAAATTATTTATACCGTAATAAACAACGAACAAAATATAGTAATTGGCGGCGGCAAGAAAAAAAGTAAACAGTTTATACTCGGCAATACAAAAATCATGCGAACGGATTACGCTGTAAATCAACCGAATATAAAGTCTCATCTAAACAATGAAATTATATCGTACACCGTTGATGCAATGGACAAAGACAGCGTTTTTTGGGCAGAAAGTAGGCCGGTAGAATTGCGAGAACACGAGTTGGAATTTATTAGTCAAGCCGACAGCATAAAAAATTATTATTTGAGCGACACTTATCTGGACAAACAAGACAGCATTTTCAACCGAATAACTTGGTGGACGCCATTTTCCGGTTGGGGACACAAAAATCACTACAAAGGCACAACTGTTTATGTTGGCGGACTTTTGGCGCAAATGAATATTATTGGAATTGGCGGTTACAGGCATCAGTTGCCGGTTGATTTCAGAAAACGTTTTAGCAATGATGTACTTCTGGAAACAAACTTTTTTATCGATTATGGTTTTCAAAACAAGGACGTAAAAGGCAAAGTTGGCGTTGGCGTAACGTATTTTCCTAAAAAATTTGTGCGAACTTACATTTTGGTCGGCGATTATTACAGCATTATCAATAATTATGCAGCTTTCGGGCAATTTTTGAGCCGTAGCAATTACGCGCGCGCCAAAACATTTGAAATCCGTCAGCGAATGGAAGTCGTAAACGGCTTGTACGCCGAGCTTTCATTTTTGTATTCTAAACAATTACCAATCAAAGACTTACAATTTTCCGAATGGTCAGAGCTTTTGTTTGGCAAATTTAACAACCCACTATCTTTTGAGACTTACATAAAATCGGAAATGCAGCTAGAACTTCGCTACGTGCCTGCTCAAAAATATTTTATAAAAAATAATAGAAAAATAATTATCGGTTCGGATTTGCCCGAAATTTTCTTGAAATATCGCAAAGGAATACCCAAAATTTTCAAAAGCGAAGTCAATTTTGATTATTTGGAAATTGGGTCGAAAGGAATATTTCTGTTAGGGCGCATGGGCGAAAGTCGCTGGCATCTGCGAGCAGGTAGTTTCCTGAACCACAAAAACTTACGAGTGTTGGAATATAAATATTTCAGAGGTTCCGATGCGTATTTATTTTCAAATCCGATAACCTCTTTGCAGTTGTTGCCTTTGGTTTTTTACACCAATCGCGAATATTTGCAATTCAATTATATTCATCATTTTGGCGGTTTTATTTTAAATCGCGTTCCGCTTTTGAAGTATATAAAATTGTCTATTGCCGCCGGCACTTCGAGCCTGCTGATACCGGACAAAAATTTTTATCAGATAGAAACTTTTGCCGGTCTCGAAAAACCGTTCCGAATAAGAACACAAAAATTCCGCGTGGGGCTTTACGCGGTTACCGCCGACAACAACCTGTCGAAAGCTAATTTTAGCGTGAAAGTCGGAATTACTTATTTTGACAGCTATAAACGAAAATGGGGTTATTAGACATTATGAGGTGTTGGGTGCTGGGTGCTGGGTGTTAGGAGTTAGATTTTGACAGCTATAAACGAAAATGAGGTTATTAGATTTTATTCTTATATTCGTCTTATAATCAGACACTTAACAAAGAAACAATTATATATATAAAAAAAAAATTGCAAAATAAAAGGTTATGAAATATGATAAAATTTTAATATTATTTTTGGTATTATTCATTTTTTGTGCTTGCAATGACGAGGTGAGGACAGCAAAAAAAATGGTTGTTTCGGATATTTATTTCTGCAAAATTGTTACCTCTTCGGCAGACAAGGAGGCTTTTTTGTTGGACACCAACACTTGGCATTCGTCAAAAATAGCAAAAGACGATTTGATATTTTTCTTTTTTCAAGAACCTATTTTTGTAAAAAAACTAACTATCGAGCAAGCCAACAATAACCTGACCAATTGCCGAGTTTTTTCAAATAATGGACTAATCGGCGATTTTGAGCCCGCCAACATCGAATTAAATCAAACAATAAAATTTTTAACAATAAAATTTCAAAACGTTAGAGGTTTTAGCTTGTGCGACGCCTATTGCGATTCCGGCCAATATCAAATTGCTTTTGAGGAGCTTAATTCGCCTGTTTTTTTGAAAAAAATAACGTTTTTTGCAAACGATTCGACTGAAATAAACTTAATTTCGGTACGCAAAAGCTCATTTGACGCAGGTTTGCCGGTTCCGAAAAACAAATATTTGGATTATTCGATAGCCGAAAAAAGTATTGCTATAAAAAATAACGGAGAAATAGTTGGCGACATTGACGATACGTTGTTTTATGGTTTTGCAAATAAAAATTCTAAATCGACGGCTACTTTTTTGAGAAAAATTGTTTTTGAAAATGATAATTCAAAAATTTCGAGTTTCGACACACATTATTTGTATATAGATAAAAATATTGTTCGCATAAACGGGCTGGCTGATTTTATGTTTGATTTTCGAGACGATTTTTTTGTTGATGTAAAATCGCTCGACCCGACGATAGTATTGGATATTCGGTACGCTACGGAAAATAATTTTATGAAACAAAAAGTTTACGATTGTCCGTTTTGTTTTTTGCGCTATGCGGTAGCCAAATCGTTGATAAAAGCTCAGCAAGAATTTCGCCAAAAAGGCTATGGCATAAAGGTTTACGACTGCTATCGCCCGCACTCGGCACAATACAAACTATGGAAAATTGTACCAAACAAAAATTACGTAGCCAATCCCGAAAAAGGGTCAATTCACAATAGAGGCGGCGCCGTAGATTTGACGCTTGTGGACAGCTTGGGCAACGAACTTGATATGGGAACGGACTTTGATTTTTTCGGCTACAAGGCGTTTTCGATAAATTTGGATTTGCCCGACACAGTTTTAGCAAACAGAAATTTGCTGTGGTCGGTAATGCAAAAAAATGGATTTCGCCCCATAAAAACAGAATGGTGGCATTTGTCACATTTTTCGTGTTTGAAATACGAAATTTCGGATATTAAATTCCCTTGCAAAGATTAAGAGAGGGTGTTATATCGGGCATCCCACCGCTGTAAACTACTGATTAACAATATTTTACAAA
>PDWI01002836.1_pt1 | contig 25537 bp, 25 predicted proteins | sample 1430891 | NCBI WGS metagenome assembly PDWI01 (sample SAMN01162508, study PRJNA174530) | Oral metagenome, whole genome shotgun sequencing project. | biome: Marine environment; feature: Marine mammal; material: Swab sample of the gingival sulcus; isolation source: swab sample of gingival sulcus...
ATAGGCAAAGGTTCGCACCGTTATATCCCAGGCTTTTTCCCAGCCCAGTCCCTCTTCATCCAGGAGCAGCCGCATCAACTCGGGTATGGCAATGGATGGGTGGGTATCATTGAGCTGAACAGCAACCTGGTCGGGGAAACTGTCAAATGTCTTATTATTCTTTCGATACCGTCTCAGGATATCCTGAAAGGTGGCGGCAACAAAGAAATACTGCTGACGCAGACGCAGCTCCTGTCCGGCAAAGTTATGATCAGGTGGGTAAAGTACCTTGGAGATCGTTTCAGAGCTCACCTTCGATTCCACAGCTCCAATATAATCCCCTCTGCTGAAAAAGCCCAGATCCAGCTCACTTGAGGCTCTGGCCGCCCAGAGCCGCATATTGATAATATGGTCATTTTTATATCCCGGCACCATCATGTCGCAGGGAACAGCGACCACATCCTTGGTATCAATCCATTCCGCCCGATATCTGCCATATTCATCAACCTTGGTGGAAACCCTGCCATAGAATTTCACGTTACATACCGGCATATGCCGTTCAAACTCCCAGGGAGAACCGAAGCGGAGCCAGTTATCAGGGCTTTCGACCTGGTAGCCATCTATAAGCTGTTGATGAAACAATCCATATTCATAGCGAATACCATATCCATACGCGGGTATTTTCAATGTGGCAATGGAATCCATAAAACAGGCGGCAAGCCTGCCAAGCCCACCATTTCCCAGAGCCGCATCATGCTCTGCCTTTACTATTTCCTCCATGGAGTAGCCCATGCTTTCCAGGGCCTTTTTGGTATCTTGATAGATACCCAGGTTTACAAGACAGTTTTCCAGTGAACGGCCGATGAGAAATTCAAGTGAAAGATAATAGACTCGTTTTTTTGTCTTGGCATAAAAGGTCTTCTGGGTCTCCAGCCATTTCTCAACGAGCATATCCCGGATAGTATAGGCCAGAGCCGAGCTGACATCATCGGCACCCGCTCGTTCCGGATCACGTCCCTGAAAACTGATAAGATGGTGAATAATACTTTCCCGTAAGGCATCAACTTTACCAGCCTGAACCGCTCCGTCTTCGAGTAAAAGATGTTCCTTTTTTCGCTTTTTTTTACCTTTTTTTTCTCCCATTTTCCCCTCCGTAAAGAGATATAAGCCTCTGTCCAGTGCCGACATAAGGTTTTTATTTTCTGTACATTGCTAAATTTCTTGTTTCTTTATGAAATGATATTACATATTACTAGATAGCAACCAGGCAAACTGTGGTCAGTGATACATACTGCTCACCGTTACTTTCAGCCAATAGTAGCATTCAAGGGACAGTCATGTCTACCATTAACAAACAAGAGATCAAAAGTTCACACCCTATTCTTGTCGTTACACCAGCTCTTTTATGGGAAATGAACACCCCGGCTGCTTTACAACAACCATTGATCGCTGATTTTTTCAACCCGGATTTTTCATGACAACACAAAAGCTCATCACCAGAAAACAATACTTTACCTTTGGAGAGCCACCAGAAACGCTGGAACTCGAATGCGGTGCCCGGCTGGGTCCACTGACCATAGCCTATGAGACCTTGGGAAAACTCTCACCAGCAAAAGACAATGCCATCCTCATTGCCCATGCCTTTTCTGGTGATTCCCATGTTGCAGGCTACTATGAAGATGATACCGATGGAGAGAAACCAGGCTGGTGGGACTCACTGGTCGGTCCTGGCAAAGGTGTCGACACCGATAAGTATTTCGTCATCTGCTCAAATATCCTGGGCAGCTGCATGGGATCAACCGGTCCTTCTTCGATCAACCCTGAAACGGGCAAGCCCTACGGACTTTCATTTCCCATGGTCACTATTGGCGATATGGTACGAGCGCAAAAAAAGCTCATCGACCATCTGGGTATTTCCAAGCTTCTCTGTATTATGGGTGGTTCTGTAGGTGGTATGCAGGTGCTGGAATGGTGTGTCCGCTATCCTCATATGATGTACGCAGCGATCCCCGTGGCGACCACCATGCGGCATTCGGCAATGGCGATTGCCTTCAACGAGCTTGCAAGACAGGCGATCATGGGTGATAAAAACTGGAACCAGGGCGACTATTATAATGGAAATCACCCCGATGTAGGGCTGGCAATAGCACGTATGGTGGGCCATGTGACATATCTTTCAGATGAGTCAATGCGCAGGAAATTTGGCAGAAAACTGCAGCAAAAATCAGATTTTTCCTATGATTTTGGTGTGGACTTCGAGGTCGAAAGCTACCTGCATTATCAGGGCAGTAAATTCGTCCGTCGTTTTGATGCAAATTCTCTGCTCTATATCACAAAGGCAGCAGATTATTATGATCTTATGCACGAGGAAGAAGATACAGAATCTCTTTTTGCCCAGTGTGATGCAAAATTTCTGGTACTCTCCTATTCCTCAGACTGGCTGTATCCCACATATCAGTCAAAGGATCTGGTGCGTGTTTTGAAAAAATCCGGGAAAAAGGTGAGCTTCTGTGAAATAGAAGCAGATGCAGGGCACGACGCATTTCTTATTCCCGACCCAAGGCTATCAGCCATTGTTCAAGGTTTTCTAAATGGAATCTCTACAAAAAGATAATGTGCGCTATGACCTTCAGATCATAGCATCCTGGATAGAGGAAGGCAGCAGCGTCCTTGACCTTGGCTGTGGTACAGGCAGCCTGCTTGCCTGGCTGGAACAGCACAAAAATGTACGTGGAACAGGTGTTGAATCAAATCAGGACAAGGCAATCAAGGCAATAGGACGGGGACTCACCATCTTGCAGGGTGATCTCAACGAGGAGATACAAGACTTCCCGGACAAATCATTTGATTATGTAATCCTCTCCCAGACACTGCAACAGGTCTATGAACCGGCAACACTGCTTTCACAACTGGCCCGTATCGGTAAAAAGGTGGTGGTAAGCTTTCCAAATTTCAGCCACATTCGGATCAGGTTAGTCCTTTTTTTCACAGGACTTGCCCCAAAAAATAACCAACTTCCCTACTCCTGGTATGATACTCCTAATATCCGGGTGATCACATTAAAAGATTTTCGTAAGTTTGCAAGAGAGATGGGATACACTATTATAAAGGAACTGGCCATTAACACAGACCCACGCAACGAGAAAGGAACAGCAGTTCGCTCGTTCATCAATCTGCGGGCAACCTACGGAATATTTTTGATAGAAGAAAATCCTGATTTTTTAAAACAATAAAACCAGGTGTCTTCCTGGAAAACAACCAATCACTATGAATACACCCCTTACCCAGAAACACAAGAACTGCAGCAATGAAGAAAAAATCCAGGCAAGCCAGCACAACAGGCTGCCGGAGATCGTCAGTCAACTGGTTGAATTCTGGAAAAATGATGAACATTTCAAGCATGTAAGCCCTGTTCCACATCCATCACAAAGTGCAGTGGTGGAAATTCTTAACAAGGCAAGATCCATTCTTTTTCCTGGTTTTTTCACAAAAACCAAGCTACATCAATCCAATCTGGAATACTTTGTAGGCCAGGAAATTGGTGATCTCTATGAGATGCTTGCGACCCAGATATCCATGGCAATCAGGCACGACTGCAATAGACATGAGCTTTCCTGCTCCAACTGCGACCAACTGAGTCACCAGCAGACTTACATGTTCATTGAACGTCTTCCTAAAATCACCGCATTACTCACTGCTGATATTCAGGCAGCCCTGGCTGGTGATCCGGCCACCAAGAGCAGCGATGAGGTAATTTTCTGTTATCCTGGGCTGTATGCCACCTCCACGTACAGACTGGCCCACGAACTGCACCAGCTGAATGTCCCGATAATTCCGCGTATTATGACAGAACATGCGCACAGCCATACGGGTATCGACATTCATCCCGGTGCCACCATAGGTCCAGGATTGTTCATTGATCACGGCACAGGTGTGGTCATAGGTGAAACAACTGTTATTGGCAAGAACGTGCGCATTTACCAGGGTGTCACCCTCGGAGCCCTCAGTCTGCCACGAGATGCGGGAAATCGTCTCCAGAACAAGAAAAGACACCCAACCATTGAAGACAATGTCATTATTTATTCGAACACCACTATCCTGGGCGGAGAAACGGTAATCGGTGAAGGATCAGTCATTGGCGGTAACATCTGGATCACAGAAAGTGTCGCTGCAAAGACAAAGGTTCTATTGAAAAAACCGGAGCTTATTTATTCAGATTCATCCAAAAAGAAAGAGAAATAGCATACCACTATTCTCTTTCAGTACTATTTACCCCTTGCAATCAACCTGGTAATTCTTTATACAGGTCTGAGTTCTTTACAAACGCCATCTTTCAGGATGATTTGTTATCTAACGTTCATACCTGTAAGGATTTGAGGTTTATTTTTTCTACGCTCAGGGAGACAACATTTGCGTTCAAAAGACATCTCGGCAATAACGGTCAGTGACCTTCATAAGAGTTTCGGTACAGTTGAAGTCCTCAAAGGCGTCTCGTTTTCCGCAAATAAGGGCGATGTAGTCGCGGTTCTTGGCTCGAGCGGCTCCGGCAAAAGCACCATGCTCAGATGCATGAATCTTCTGGAAATACCGGACAGCGGCCTGGTAACAGTCTCAGGAGAAGCCATTGCGATGAAGAAAAACCGCAAAGGAGAGACCGTCCCTGCCAGCCGTCAACAGGTGGAACGAATCAGGTCCAAACTCACCATGGTTTTTCAGCAGTTCAACCTGTGGTCACACATGACTATTCTTGAAAATGTCATTGAAGCCCCTGTTCATGTATTGAAAATCAAAAAAACTGAAGCGGTGGAAAAGGCGAAATATTACCTGAACAAGGTGGGAATACATGATAAGATAGATGCCTATCCAGCCCATCTTTCCGGAGGACAACAGCAACGGGCAGCCATTGCCAGAGCCCTTGCCATGGAACCTGAGGTCATGTTGTTTGACGAACCAACCTCGGCCCTTGATCCGGAACTGGTGGGCGAAGTACTCCAGGTCATGAGACGACTTGCCGATGAAGGGCGTACAATGATCGTCGTCACTCATGAAATGGGTTTTGCAAGAGAAGTATCCACTGAAGTGATCTATCTTTTTGAAGGTCTTATCGAAGAGCAGGGATCACCTGCTGAGGTTTTTACTCAGCCAAAATCTGAGAGGTTTGCCCAGTTTCTTAATACGGTGCTGTAGTAAGGATAGATTATTTCAGCACTTAACTTTTTATCAAGGAGAACTATTATGCGAAGAATACTCCCATTATTGCTGCTTGCCATTATGCTGACTGCAGGTACAATTCAAGCCAAAGAATGGAAAAAAGTACGTGTAGCCATCGAGGGTGCCTATCCTCCGTTCAGTCAGGTATCACCTGACGGCAAACTCATCGGTTTTGATGTGGATATTGCTGTTGCCCTTTGTGAAGCTATGGGCGCCGAGCCGGTACTTGTTGCCCAGGATTGGGATGGTATGATTCCAGGTCTTCTGGCCCGTAAATATGATACGATTATCGCCTCCATGTCCATAACGGAAGAACGACTCAAGAAGGTCGATTTCTCCGACAAGTATTATCAGACACCAGCTAAATTCATGGTCAAAAAAGGAGTCCTTCCAGAATTTTCGAAAGAGGCTTTAAACGGAAAGGTTGTAGGTGTACAGCGTGAAACAGTGCATGATAAATATCTGACAGAGGTATATGGAAAATCTGTTGAAGTGAAGCGATATGGTTCTCTTGATGAAGCGTATCTCGACGTTGAATCCGGCCGGATCGATATCGTCATGGCAGACAGTGTCGCCCTCATGGAAGGTTTCCTGAGCAAGGATCGAGGTGCAGATTATGAGTTCATAGGGCCGGACATGGTGGATCCTCAATATTTTGGTCCAGGTATTGGTGCTGCTGTTCGTAAACAGGATGTTGAATTGAAAGAAAAACTGAACAAGGCAATAAAGACCATTCGTGCCAACGGTACCTACGAAAAGATTCAAAATAAATATTTCAACTTCAACGTGTACGGCGAATAAGAAAAAGTCATCTTTTACCAGCTGTTATATCGGTGCTTTTCTCACAAGTTACAGAGAAATGCACCGATAACCCGGGATATCTTCACAACAAACATCCATGATAGACCTCCAAGGCTACGGTGCAAGTATTGCGCAAGGTACATTACTGACCATCAATGTGTCACTGACCTCCTTACTCATTGCCACTCTGCTGGGAATGGCCGGTGCACTTGCCAAACTTTCCTCATCACGCTCCTTACGATTTATAGCAGCCGTCTATACAACGATCATCCGCGGGATCCCTGATCTGGTATTGATGCTGCTGGTCTTTTATGGCGGTCAAATGCTGGTGAACCAGATTGCCTACTCCATCGGCTATGAAAACTATATCGATGTCAACCCGTATATTGCCGGTGTCCTCACCATTGGTTTCATTTTTGGTGCCTATATGGCCGAAACCTTCCGAGGTGCAATTCTGGCCATCCCGAGAGGACAGCTGGAAGCTGGTGAAGCCTATGGCATGAGACCACTCCAGGTGATTTTCAGAATATTACTCCCTCAGATGGTACGCCATGCCATCCCTGGTTACGGTAATAATTGGCTGGTACTGACCAAGGCGACTGCTCTCGTCTCGATTATCGGCCTTGACGACATGGTGCGTAAGGCATCACTGGCAGCCGGTTCCACCAGGATGCCCTTTACCTTCTATTCGGTTATTGCCATAAACTACCTGATAATCACCACCGTATCTATCTACCTCTTACAATGGCTTGAGAGAAAATACAGTTTTGGAGTGGAAGGCGAATAATGAATATCTCCATTATTTTTGAAAATATAGATATTTACCTGCGAGGAGCCTGGATAACCGTCGAGCTTGTCAGCCTTTCGCTCATTTTTGGTTTTATCATTGCAGTGATTCTGGCTGTCGCGCTGACAACAAGTAAAAATCCCCTGATTACCCTGCCCATACGGGGTTTTATCTATTTTTTCAGAGGCACACCTCTTCTTATCCAGATGTTTCTTGTCTATTACGGCATGGGTCAGTTTGAGGCAATAAAAGCCACCTTTCTCTGGGACTACTTTAAAGAAGCCCATTTTTGCGCACTGTTTACCTTTGCCTTAAATACCGGTGCCTACACCGCTGAAATCTTTCGTGGTGCCATTGTCAATACGCCCATTGGCGAGATCGAAGCAGCCAAAGCGGCGGGTATGTCCACCGCCCTCATGTTCCGCAGGATTATTCTGCCCAGCAGTTTCAGACGAGCCTTGCCTGCTTATGGAAATGAGATGATTTTCACCCTGCACGGAACAGCACTCGCCAGTGTTATCACTATTGTTGATATCACAGGTGCTGCACGTATTATCAACTCGAGATTTTATAGCCCCTATGAGGCATTTCTTACCGCAGGATTCTTTTATATGGTCATCACCTTCACTATGGTCTGGATACTGAAAAAAGTTGAACACCGTGGACTGGCCTATTTGCGCAGGGACGAGACAAGCTAAACACATCATTTTTTTGGCTCTGGCCAATATCCGCATTGCAAAGGCAATACCCCTGTGATAATTCCCGGTATTGCCTTTTCACTGTTTTATTGCGCTCACTCTTTTTACAAACGTAGCGGAATCTTCTCTTTTTCTTGCCAATGCTTTACCACAGGGAGTATACTTCTTTTCTTTAAAATGGAAGATGAACAATCTGTCTGTTCTTTATAGAAATTTTACCTATCAGAGGCCGCCGTGGAAATAACATTTACAAAAGCTGAAACCTTAAAAGATCATCCCGAGAGCTCAGGCCTCGGCTTTGGCACAGTCTTTAGCGACTATATGTTTAATATGGACTACAATCGCGAACAAGGCTGGCACAATCCCCGTATTGAGCCCTATGCTCCCATCAGTATGGATCCATCAAGCATGGTTCTCCACTACGGCCAAACCATTTTTGAAGGTTTAAAGGCTTATCGCACCGAGTCAGGTGCTGTGCAGCTGTTCCGGCCGAAGGATAATTTCAGCCGTCTTAATAAATCCGGGCATATGCTCTGTATGCCTGAATTGGACGAGGCTTTCATCCTGAAGGCATTAAAAAAGCTTATCTTTATTGAAAGGGACTGGGTTCCAAATGCTCCAGGCACCTCCTTGTACATACGACCTACTATTATTGCAACAGACCCCTTTATCGGCATCAGACCTTCACAGACCTATCGTTTCTTTATCATTCTGTCACCGGTAGGTGCCTACTACCCGGAAGGATTTGACCCTGTAAAGATCTGGGTGACAACAGATCATGTACGGGCTGTCCGCGGAGGTCTCGGCCAGGCAAAAACCGCAGGCAACTATGCGGCAAGCCTGTATGCAACTGATCTTGCAATCAAAGATGGATACACCCAGGTTTTGTGGCTTGACGGGGTAGAACTCAAATACATCGAGGAGGTTGGCTCAATGAACATCTTCTTTGTTATTGGTGATGAAATCGTCACCCCGAAACTAAACAGAAGTATCCTCGCTGGAATCACCAGAGATTCTGTGATCCAGCTGGCCAAATCATGGGATCTTACAGTAACGGAAAGAAAAATAAGCATAGATGAAATCTATGATGCGCATGCAAAAGGTGAACTTAAAGAAGTTTTTGGTTCCGGAACTGCAGCTGTTATCTCTCCGGTAGGTAAAATCAAGTATAACGGCAAAGAAATAACGATCCGTAATGGTGATGCAGGAGAACTCTCGAAAAGGCTTTTTACAAAGCTTATGGATATCCAGTACGGTAAGACTGAAGATACATTTAACTGGGTGATACCTGTCGACTAGCAGAAATTTCTCATCAGCACAGGCGGCACAGGTACGAGGTTTAGGGTAGTAAGCAGAAAAACAAAAACTCAAGGCAGGCGAAGACGGTGAGGCTATCGCCTGTGCGGACTTCCGGTAAGTCCTGTTACAGGAAGATACGTTTTTCTGCCTCAGCTTTTACTGCCGTTGATCGCTGCCGTGCTGCACCATTTTTTCGGCAGACTCCTCGTAGTGGTAACGGATGACCTCTTCAACTTCTACAGGGTCGCCTTTTTTCACAGCGTCAAGAATTACTTTATGCCGCAGATATACTTTTTCGGCTGGAAAGAGTTTCAGCCACTGTTTCAGCAAGAGATATTTTGAAATCCCCTGACAGAATTTTTTACAGATATCGATCAGCAGCGCATTATCAACTCGGGAAAACAGGATATCATGAAAGGCCGTATCCAAAGGCGCCATCTCTGCTATATTTCCTGAAGACCTGGCAACATATCTCATAGAGGCAACGATATCTTCAAGAGCCAGGATATCATCTTCAGTAAAAGATTCAATAACCTGAGCTACAGCAGCAGCTTCAAGAACTCCGCCGGCAAAATAACTGTTGCGAATCTCCTTGGCAGTCATCACCCGCACAGTTTTCCTCTTTTGTGGGGCACCATCGATCAACCCTTCCCGAATCAAAATCTGCATAGCTTCCCGTACAGGTGCTCTGCTAATAGCAAGTTCCTCAGCTATTGCCACCTCTTTAATGGGCGCACCAGGGGCAAACCGCCCCTTCAGTATCTGGCGACGGATAAATTCTGCAACTTGTTCACTATAGGTTTGTTTTTGCAGGGTCACGAAAACTCCGTACAATGGCTTAAAATAAAATGCCGCGGGAACAGTTTTTTCAACTCAACAAATTACCACTACCTTTCGTCTGGCTGATGGATGTATTTTTCGACATTCTGTGCCTCGTCAGACGGTTTGCCAGAAACTGTTGGCAACGCGATAGAGAATCTCACGGTATTTGCTGATAAACAGCTACTGCTTACTAGAAAACTTGATGAAGACACACAGATTCAATGCCTTTTCCCGCGCGAGAATAAATCATATCTCATGGTATTGCAAGCTGTTTCCGATATGTTTTTAGTGCCGCACTGGCCAACCCCGTCATAAAAAACAAGGAGATCAACATGCCTTGATAATACCTGGGTAACCTGGAATCAAAAGACACGTATACCTTTCATAAGGGGACTGAACCACATTTCGTTTATCGAGGTTAGTACACCTGGCTGGAGGATATAACAACAGAGCATTTTCTGCTTTCCAATACAAGGCTTGCCAAAACCGTTTCAAAAAAGAGGCTTCCTGGTCTCATCCGGACAGCAAGAAAAAACCTTCTCATTCATATTATCTTACCAAAAACGTACTGAAACAATCCCCTGTTTTTCAAGAGGGTATCTTCTCAACACATGGTTTCTTTCCTCTTTTGGCAACAGCAATAACTTCAAGTGCCAACTGCTCTGCTGCATCAACGAAAGGAAGCGGAAAATTTTCATCAGCGATGATACCCAGCTCCGTACAACCAAGAACCACTTGTTTTGCTCCTTTTTCGCGGATATGTTCTCCTATGGAAACGAATTTCCTTCTACTGTCAACACCGGTTTTTCCCTGCTTCACCTCTTTTATCAGTTCAAAAAGCTGAGCCTGAACATCCTCGTCAGGATACATTACTGTAATCCCGCGCTCCTGAAAGGATTTTTGATATAATGCTGTTTTTATAACAGTTGTAGAACCCAGTATTCCAATTTGTCGAAGTGTTGGTGACAGTGCACAGATGGTATCCACAACCAGAGCAATCATGTTGATAACAGGAATATTGACCGCATTTGCCACTGCATTATAATAGTAATGAGCGGTATTACAGGGAATAACCAGGAAATCAGCGCCATATGATGCTAATTTTCGTCCCATTTCTGCCATAACAGGTCCGGGATCTTCACCATCACCAAGAATTGCTTTTATACGAGAAGGTATCTTGGGATTATTATCTATAATACAACGAACATGATCTACATCATCAACTGCCGGGGTATGGGCAATAATTTTTTGCATCAGGTCAACTGTTGCCTCAGGTCCCATACCACCAATAATTCCAGGAACCAACTCTCTCATCATTTCTCCTTTTTTCAAAGATAAAAAATACAATCAAAACCTATTGATATGAGAAAACTCTTCTTCAAGACTATCAGGGAAACTGTAAGGTAATGTACCTATATCCTCCCCCAAGAGCAAGAACACCGGCAGAAAAATATTTTCTGCCGGTTTGTTATCTCAGGTCATGATTTTTCATCAAGGACCTATGCTGTTACTACCCGTTATTTTTCATCTTCCCAATAACTTTGATCAAGCTGACCTTCTGATTTTGCAACCACATTGGTTACAGCGAGATCACCTGCCACATTGAGACCGGTCCGTCCCATATCAAGCAGGGCATCAATACCGAGAATCATGGCATATGCCGCCGCAACTGCGCTTCCCGGCTCAACTTTCAAGCCAACAGACTCGAGAACCATCAGCAATATAATAGCCCCTGCTCCAGGAACACCTGCAGCCCCAACGGATGCGAGTACAGCAGTAATAATAACGGTAAGCTGCTGAACAAGTGTGAGAGGCATACCAATCGCCAAAGAGATGAAAATAACACATATTCCCTGATAAATTGCGCTTCCGTCCATGTTGACAGTTGCTCCCAATGGCAGAGTGAAAGAATACACCCCCCTGGAGACCCCCATATTCTCTTTTGCCACTCTCATGGTAACAGGCAGAGTACCTCCACTTGATCGGGTAACAAAAGCGGTAATGATTGCCTCTTTTCCTCTGCTGAGGAATTTAAACAGGCTTAGCTTATTATAACCTAAAAGCAGACCATAGATAACAATAAGGTGAGCGATAATAGCGAGATAGAATGAGAAAGTGACCGAGGCTAATGGGCCGAAAGCGGCAGTTCCCTGCTTACCAAACACAAGTGCCAGTAATGCAAAAACACCTATGGGCGCATACTCAAGTACCCAGCGAACAACAAGGTACATGATCTCTGAACCACCTTCAAAAAAACGAAATACTGTTTCACCAGCTTCTCGGATTCGTTGCTCTTCACTTTGTCGGACATAGGCCAGACCTATGCCAAAGAAAAGTGCACCTACAATGGTGGGGAGCATATTCCCATTGGTAATGGCCGAGAAAGGGTTTGTAGGGATTATACTTAAGAGAGTTTGCACCAGGCTGGGAGAAGCCGCACTTTTACCGGCACTGTCTGCTGCAGCACCCAGCTGCACTCCCTCACCAGGGCCAATCATGTTTCCAAAGAGGAGCCCCAAAGCAACCGCAAATGCTGACGTAATAAGATAGAGAAAAAATGATTTTACACCTATTTTTCCAAGCTGTGAGGGGTGAACACTTGCGGCCCCCACCACTAACGTAAAGATGACAACTGGCATAACAATCATCTTTAGCAAACGAACGAAAAGATCCCCGAAGGGCTTAACCCAGACCACCTCTGGACCAACTGCAAGTCCCACCACGGCTCCTGCAATTAAACCTACTAAAATTCGTAAAAGAAAATTCGTCTGAAAATACCAGCGAAAAACACTTTTAACAAAACCCATTTTTATCCTCCCTGACTGAAAATAATAAAGCTGCTCTACTCCTCAGAGCAGCATTGAAAACACTATTTCCTGAATTCTTCCAGATAGGCAAACAGTGCAGGAGATCCGCCTGTATGGAGAAACAATACACTGGCACCTTTGGGGAAATATCCTTTTCTGGCAAGATCTATAAGGCCTGACATTGCCTTACCAGAATAAACAGGGTCAAGGATGATACTCTCTGTTCGTGCAAGCATCTTGACTGCGTCAACCATTGCATCGGTCGGTAATGAGTAGCCAGGACCAACATAATCATCGAAAGCGACAACCTTCTCACGCGGCACCTGCACACCAGCACCGATAAGATCAAGGGTCTTGTTGGCCAGATCAAATACCGCTTCTTCCTGTACTGGCTTGGGACGATTCACACCTATCCCTGTTACCGGAATGTTTATATTATTTCCGACCATGCCGGCAATGATTCCTGCGTGGGTTCCAGCACTGCCTGAAGGGACAACCATATGATCAAAAGTACGTTTCTGCTGGAACATCTGCTCCATAGTCTCCTGCATACAGGAAACATATCCCAGGGCACCGATGGCATTGGATGCTCCGCCTGGAATGATGTAAGGTTTTTTCCCCTGCTTTCGCAATTCTTCAGCAACCTTTTCCATCGCTTCCTGCATATTCGTTCCTCCCGGAACAACTGTGATGCCATTGACATCCATTAGCTGGAAAAGGAAATTATTGCCTGATGCTTCCGGCTTGTAACTGCCTGCCACCCGCTCTTCAAGAACCAGATGGCAATCAAGACCTTCTTTCTTGGCCCAGGAAAGGGTCAGCCGGCAATGGTTAGACTGTACCGCACCACAGGTAATAATGGCATCACTCCCCTTGTTCAAGGCATCGGCGATGCAAAAGTCAAGCTTACGGGTTTTATTTCCTCCTGCTGCTCCAGGAAGCATATCATCCCGCTTGATGTAAACAGTAATATCAGCCCCCAAGGCTTTGGAAAAATTGGGGCAGGCTTCAATTGGTGTTGCGACAGGGACATATCCCCGACGATCAAACTGAGCTAGATTCATCAGAATCCTCCTGTAAATAATATTGTTACGGGTATGTGCATGTACCTAAAATGGTACAGCAGACAATTATTTCTACAAATGAGCCTCAACTTCAATATTTGAACAGACAGGTATCTCAGAATATACAACGATTAACTGAAATAACAGACTGATCATTATACTCTCCATACGCATGTTTCCATTCATCCTACTTTCGATTGTCGACATTTAAACATATTTTTTTAGATACTCTTTCTATTAAATTAAGGCAACATCTTTTTCATAAAAAAACACTCCTTTTTTAGTCAGGCGAGTGACAGGTCCCCCGGACAACAACAATCCTTTTCCCCGGATAAATTCCATTTCCCCAGAAAAAAGTTGATTACGCATAAATTATCAACAAAAACAAGTATTAACGGTATTCGAAAAATTCTTAGTCTATAAGATTTTCCCGTATAAATTGACGATACGTGATTGTAAAAAAACGACGAAATAAAAATATTGCTGAATACCGGCCAAAGTCCAGACCTTCCCTGAAGAGGGATATCACGTCTTTTGCCTTCTCAACTTCTGAAAAGATCAACCGGCAGATAAATACGTTACATGACGTTTTTTAGACAGATGTGAAAATGTTTTTACCTTTGGCAATCCAGCATTGCAAGAAACCATCTCCCTTAGAATCGCAAGCAGCTTTCGAAATGCTTTTGGTATAAAAAGATTAAAACGAAACACCGAGCATTCTGAAAGCAGCTACAATACCGAGAGGCCCCATAAGCTCAAGAGTCCCCTCGGTAAGACCGACCTATAGATCTTCAGCAAGTAAGTCAACAGTATCTTCGGTACGATATTTCCTGTTCCAGCCAGTGAATGCAGAGATAACAATCACTGCAAGCAATGCCCATGAATAAGGATTAAGAAAGGCCGCGCTCAAGGCAGGACTCTCTATTGAATAGTTTTTGGCGGCATCATAAACCATGCTATACCAGACAATAACAGCTATATGCCAGGGTAAGGTAAAAAACACACTGCAGACTGCACAGTCCATGAGGTTTGCAGCACGTGCCGGTGTGAGGTTAAAACGTTTCCCCAGAGGCCGAACAATTGATGGGCCTACAAGCAATTCTGCTGGTGCATTTGCAGAAATAGGAATAGATACGGCGACGGTTATGCCAACGATAAAAAGCTCTGCCTTGCGCACTGTTGAAGCAAATTTATCCTGGGCAAAAGCGAGAATACGTCTCATTACACCAGATTCTATAAGTATTTGCGTAACCGCAAGGATGAGTATTGCAAAGATAATGGCTCCAACAACGCCATTAATCCCGTTTTGAATAATGCCTGTTGAATCACCACGTTTCGCCGGAATAGAAAAGATATCAGATAACCGGATCGTTCCCATGACGAGACCAAGAACTGCAGCAGTAACATTACCATAGATAAGCGACTCAATGATATGCCGTCCCAACAGGGCAGAGGCAACAACAACCAATAAGGCCAATAACATCCCCAGCCCAGAAGGAGAAAGCTCTTCCTGAATCGGGGGATTGTTAACAACCTCACCACCTCCTCCAAAAAAAAGAAACACTAAAAAGGCTATACCGGCTGCCGTCATTGCCAAGGGAAAACGGCTGCGAACAACATCCTTCATCAAGGCCCCCTGAGTATAAGCAGAAACAATTGTTGTATCTGAAATCGGAGCGAGATTATCACCAAAGGCTGCACCAGAAAGTATCGCAAGTGCCAGAAACGTAGGGTCTGCTCCTAGAAAATAACCGGCAGGATAGAGAACAGGAGTAAGGGCAATGCAGGTACCAGTACTTGTACCGGTTCCCATTGAAAAGAGCATTGCTGCAATAAAGACCATTACGGTAAAGAGGTTTTCGGTTGTGCCGGTATTCAAACCCAACCATAAAAGACCATTCACAAGTCCCCCGGCCACCATTAATTTACCAAAAACTCCGGCAAACAACCAGGCAGTGACAATAACAATGCCCGTTTTATCACCAATACCTCTCATTGCCGATTGGCAATATTCATTCTTATCTTTTGCAAAAAAAAGACCAATTGTCAAAGCGATCCAGGCGCAAGGCCAAAATGGTTTTGTACCGCCTCGCTCGGCAACTGAGAGAACTACCAAACCGATAATCAATACCAATAGAGGAATGATTCCTCCCCACATACCAAAATGCATTTGTAATTTTTCGTTTTCCTTGTTCATGACAGCTCCTTGATATCACTATTGTTAACTATTTGTAAAACTTCTCTAAATTATTAACGGTCTCTTTCATGAGAATATCACGTCATAGCTATTTACATGTGGTTCCCAAAACGATTTTCAAACAGTTTCCAGAATGTGGTATAAAAGCAAGCAAATGCTAACTTTTATTATTTTTTACCCATATTGAATCCTCCGTTAAATAGATTTACCTACTTTCGATTGTCGACATTTAATCATATTTCTCCCGATACCCGTTCTATCAAAGTAATGCAACATCTTTTTTTCAAAAAAGCCACACTTCAAAAAGTCATGTATACTGAAAACCTGATATTTCATATTATTATCAGTTCAAGCGATGGCAGATTTAAAGATTTTGGTACTGAAGAAATAGGCGAAGACGTAAGGTAAACGACGATTCCGTCGGAGCAGCCGGTACTGGCCGCCCTTGGCAATTGTCAATGGTATTCAGAGCTGACAATCCGTGCCAGACTGTTTTTTCCTGGTTACAAAGTGCTATAAATTTTCAGGATAACGGTGGTGGACGGGGCGGGATTCGAACCCGCGGCCTTCGGCTTCGGAGGCCGACACTCTATCCAGCTGAGCTACCCGTCCAGAAGAATAATCCAGTGAACAAAGAACACTATACAAAATCACTGGATGAATGCAAGATGTTCCCCTTATGGAGATCTGCTTTCGTATTGCACCAGAAACTGGAATTGTCCGCATTAGCGGGCAAACCAAAAGGCGTAATCAGACATTACTGATTACGCCCCTGTTGCACTGGTACCCCCGGCAGGATTCGAACCTGCGACACCAGGATTAGGAATCCTGTGCTCTATCCCCTGAGCTACGAGGGTTTCTATTTATTATTAAATACTTATGTATTACTCGTTTTTGCCAGATCTACCGATTGTGCCCACATTGTGCCTGGGAGAATCAAGGTACTTACTTTGTTTCCGGGCAGCAGTCCAGCAAAAATCGTGAAACACCTTTACACCAAATTCGGTATCACTGCAAGCCCTCTTCTATCCCTTGCTGAATCTTTTCCAAGGTCCTATCTTTGGCCTGCTTCTCTTTATACAGGTGCACCAGGGTAATTGCTTCACAAATTCTCCACAGCAGAAAAACAAGCATTACGATTACAAGTGAAAGAAAAAACCAAAAATTTTTCTCCTTGTCTGCGACACTGTATGTTTGCTATCATCAACAACTGACTATTCACTTGTTAGGCTAACATGGCAAGGAGAACAAAATGAGTAAAGCGAGTGACGTGTACAGCAGTTATGACCACGTACCATTTTATCGGAAACAGTGGTTTTTCTGGTTAATGTATTTTACCATTCCACCTGTGGCCATTTTTATTTTGCTGTTTGGTGATGTCTATTATGTAAAGAGAGGAGAGGTAACATCTTTTGGTTTGGCCAATCGTATTGTCGCAGGGATCATTGCTGTTGGTATTCTCCTTAAAATTATAAGTGGCTTGTTTTTACAGCCATAACGCCCAATCAAGCGAAAAAGCAGGCGACACCTTGTCGCGCGACGTTGGAGACGCAGATCCTGTGAGTCTCCTCAGAATATTTCTGATAATTCATATTCCAGATAAAAACAGAGCACGATTGCTCGAAGTGCTCGTTCATACGCCAATAAGAGCAAAGACAACCTGTGGATAATCCGTTCATTGGCACAGGCAGAAGAACAATCATTCTTCATCAACAAGTTTGTTTCTGTCGTTCTCCTCTATTAATTTTTTTCTCAGCCTTTCCTCAGCTTGTTCATCACTGGCAATGCCACCCACCATTGTGCCAAAGACGAATGCATCTCCAAAGTCAATGTCTTGCTGATGATCTCTCCCAACATCCTCAGCTTCATCATACTCTTCATCGACTAAATCATCCTGAAAATCATCGGTAGGATCAAACAACATATCCTCAAAATCATCTTCAAAAAACTCATCACTCATAGAATTCCCCTTCTTACGTCATTAAAACAGCTAATATAGCACCATTGCAGCTCTTTTTAAAGCCACTCATCTCCGCCCATACACTCAGGTAAATGCTGAAGATGCGAATTTTCTTGTATTTTATTCAAATAACTGGTTACACTCAGGTCAAGGTTTTTTAATAACCGTAACTCAAACAAACCACCCTTAAGGCTAGACTCAAACCAGCCGGAGCGGACTGACACAAGGAGCGCATAATGCATGTCATTTGCGAAGAATGCGGTGCAAAAAATGAAATCGACGTCTCTGAAGTCACAGACAGAGATGTTGCAGCTCAATGCAAATTCTGCAGTCGTACAATAACCATACCAGAAAACACCTCTTCAGATATAGATATTTGGGACAAAGAGATCCTTAATACTATTCAAAACGCACAGCATCCAAAACCAGAGACGGTATCATCTTATAAAACAGATGCTACGGTTTTAGAAAGACCTGCAAAACCTGTAAAAAGGCGGCCCTTTTTTTCTGGACTCAGGGCTAAAATGATAGTGTTTTTTCTCATCGTACCCCTCGTTATAATTGGCCTGGCAAGCCTCTTTCTTCTCAACAACTATAAAAATCTTGCCAGTACTATAAACAATGAAAGCAGGGAGATTGTAGTAGATATATCCAGGGATATTGTCGGTGAAAAAGCCTTTGCAGTTGCAAGGCAGGTGAGTCTTTATCTGAAAACACACTCCGATTTTGCCATTGACAATTGCAGTACCAACCAGGAGTTCATGAAAATCGCGGTACAAAAACTGGGAAAAACAGGCTATACCATTCTTAACTCAGCCCCGACTTCAGACAAGCGCTGGATAATACGAGCTCATCCCCAAAAGGCACTCATCGGTGCGGACAGTATAGCGGCTCTCAAGGCCAAGCTGGATTTGCCAGCGTTTCGTCGTCTTCAAGATCAATATGATCAGGCACTTGCAACAGGCGATCTGACAACAGACCATTATCTCTTTTTTGATAACAGAGAAAAATTTATCGCTCTTGCTCCCATTCAGGGGACAAACCTCTGGGTTTCTGCTGTCACCAATGTCGACGATTTTACTGTTTTCCTGAGAAATGTAACGACCAACACGCATATTTTTCTCGACTATACCGTAAAAATTTTCCTGACAACACTTGTTATCACAGCTGTCCTCATGGCCACAGTGGCAATTCTCTATACAACACGGTTTGTAAATACAATAAAAGGTCTGACAGAAGCTGCCAACCAGATTAATGCAGGTACCATCAATCAAGATATCCAGATACACTCAAAAGACGAGCTGGGTGATCTGGCAGAGGCCATAAATCGTATACGGCAACCTATTCAGAGCTCAATCAGCAGTTCGCCCGGGAAATGAATAGAAATCTCTTACAGATAAAATACAACACATGGATATTTCAAAGAAAATTGCAGCGTTAAAAAAAGACCCTGATTTTGCTGAAAATGTAGGCATGATCCTCGTTCATAATGGTACGGTACGCGGATGGTCCCGCAACGACAGATCCCCTGTGAACAGGATAGATGTGTCCAGTGATACAGAAAAAATAAAGGAAATCTGCAGGGAAGCAGAGCAACTGCCAGGCATCTACAAGGTAGTGGCGGAGGCAAATTCCGGCACCCTCAAGGCTGGAGATGATCTCATGTTCCTCATTGTTGCCGGAGATATTCGCGAAAATGTAAAGGCAGCGCTGGCCATCCTGCTCGACCGTATAAAATCAGAAGCTGTCACCAAGAGAGAATACTTTATAGAGGAAAACTGATGAACTTCAATCATTTCGATAAACGTGGTCAGGCCATTATGGTCGATATTTCGCATAAAAAGAAAACCCTGCGTACTGCGACCGCTTCAGCAAGGGTGCTGATGCGCCCCGACATCCTGCAGGCTGTTGTTGACGGGAAGACAAAAAAAGGAGATGTTCTGGCCGTTGCCCGTCTCGCCGGTATTTCCGCAAGTAAAAAGACCCCCGAACTCATCCCGCTTTCACACCCGCTGGCCATCCACCATGCAGCCGTTGACTTTACAACGGACCTGGATACGGGCTGTGTAGAGGTCTTTGCCACAGTCAGGGCCTATGAACGAACCGGTGTTGAGATGGAAGCCATGGTTGCAGCTTCTGTTGCCGCCCTGACCGTATACGATATGTGCAAGGGGGCGGACAAAAGTATTCGTATAGAGGAGGTACGCCTGGAGTATAAGGAAGGCGGCAAAAGCGGGGTGTACAAAAGAGAAGATGCCAGGCTGCCGTAAAAACAGGCTGTTCATACCTTAGCCGCAGGTACCGCCCACTGGGTTGAATTACTAATCATTACGACGCTGCCTGATCACAGCCCTGAAGCAATCAGGCAGCAGCCATTTCAGACAACGCCTTGCCAACTATCATTCGTATCCCCGCTCAGCAGCCTACATCAAGAAGAGCAAGATTGTAGGTATCTCTACACTGTATTACACTCGCCGCATGCTGAACAGGCCCCTGAATGATTGTATTTACAATCTTTGTTTGGGAATTAAATATGGTGGCTCCAAACATATCTCCCCACAAGACTGAACCGTTGACATGGCTGACGCTGTTCGATGAATTAAAAAGGGCTACCCCCGAACTACCCTGGGCTCTTAAGTTAACATCAGTAAGACGAAGATAAGACCCTGCCAAATTATAAACAGCTGTGATATTAGCTGCCGGCTGCGATCCCGGGAGCATCAGCACACCTACATTTTTTAGAATCACGTTTGTAGCACCACTACAATAAAGACCGGCAGCATAGTCGTAGGAAGGGCTCTGTCCCAGATTGGCAATGGTAATATTGGTGAGTTCCACATCAGAGGCGCCTTGTATAATGGCCGCATTTTCCGTAGAATCTGAACCGATATTGCCCCACAATGTTGTTACTTTTTGGCCGCTGCCGGTAATACTGACCCAGGGTTTCATTGTAATGGTCTGCTCTACTTTGTACAGACCTGGCCCAATGACTATCAGATAAGGTCTAGCCCAGTTCGCATCGGTAATTGAATCTATGGCCTTCTGCAGATCAGTAAAGTCTCCGCCGCTTTTGGCCACAGTGACAATATTGTTCATCGACTTACTTACAGTCATGGGAATAACAACCACCTTGTCTTTCGCCGATACCGGTGCAACAATCATCAACACAACAACCAAACTCAGTAACAGTATCACATGCTTTTTCATAGGATCCTCCTTATATTTGTGTTTTGCTCACATACCTGCAAGCCTTATCGGTGCATCACGATGAAAAATCATAAATATATGTAAAAAAACAATTATCTACTTTATTCCTCCTGCCAGATACATTCGGTAACATTTTTTTTCCACACTGGAATAGCCAGCCAATGCCAATAAATACAGATACTACCTCCTGCATACAATGATGTATCGACAATTTTTTTCCAGTTAAAAGAAATTCAAGCTGGCAAAACATTTCCGGCTAGCAATCTATGGAATTAAAATTGGGATCGTATGTATTCACACACTGCAAGGTGCTTGCAGTATCTTCAACCCCACCTTCAATAATTGTATTTCTAATCCTAGTTTCGGAAGAGCCTATTTTGAGTCCAAGATGTTTTCCCGACAGTCGTGAGCTGTTTACATGGCTGATGCTGTTATTTGAATTGTAAAGACCTCTCGAATTTACACCGCGAGTTTCTGTAGTAACATTATTAAAATGGGCGGTGGATTCTTCACCATTGTAAAAGGCTGTCGCTCCTGGACCATAGGCGTATAATTCCACATCATTAAGTCTAAGAGTGGATCCTCCCAGACCATAAAAAGCTCTGATGAAATCTGCGCCATGCACGGGGGCAGCTGTGAGCACACGCACATTTTCCAGAGTCATATTGGCGTCATGGCAATAAATACCTATAGCAAATTTCACCTTAGAATCCTTGTTTCCAAGGTTTTGAAGGGCAATATTACTGAATGTTGCATTCTGGGTACCATTTATAATAGCTGAAGTCTTGATGGATGAGGTGCCGATCTTTCCCCAAAGATGTGTTTCATATTGACCGCTGCCGGTAATACTGACATAAGGTTTCATTTCAAGGGTTTGCTCAATTTCATAGATGCCCGGTGCAATGACCACCAGGTAAGGATTATCCTCACTCGCATCGGTAATGGAATCTATGGCTTTCTGCGGATCGGTAAAATCTCCGCCACTTTTGGCCACGGTGACAATATTGGAAAGAGACTTACTTACAGACATGGGTATAACAGCCACCTTTTCCCTGGCCTGCAACGACACGCCAATCATCAGCATAGTAGCCAAACCGAGTAACAGTATCACATGCTTTTTCATAGGATCCTCCTTGTATTGGTGTTTTGCTCACATACCTGCAAGCCTTATCGGTGCATCACGATGAAAAATCATAAATCTCCGTGGAAAAAACCCTGCGTTACCTCATTCCTCTTTCTTTTCCCCCGATATTTTTCAGTGTAACCATTGATTTTGATCTGGGCAAGGGCCTTTTACTGGTCATATCCATCTGAAACTCAATGAGATAGGTGGCCTCATCTCCACGCGCATATCACAGCACCCCTTGTTGGTGCAGGCTTCGACAGTGAACTGCAGTGAGCAGAAAAAGGACAGGCAAAGATCACACGGGTGTACAAATTTTCATAATGGGCAATAGAGGTGTTGATATAGTTACGGTGCGATATAGCTGCAAACAAGGCATGGCTTTTTTTCAACGGCTAAACCTGCAAACAACTCTTTCCTTCCCCCAAACAGATTATGCAGCGTATCTAAAAACAGGCTCTTGCCAAACCACCTGGGACGGGATAAACACAGGTACTTACAGCGGTCAACAAGACCTGCGGTAATGCAAGTCTTATCGACATAGACATACTGATCTTCGCGGATCTTTTGAAAATTCCAGATACCGATCGGCAGTTTTTTCATGGCAGGCTCCTGATCGCTGTAACGACTTGTTCTCAGTACAAGAATAAAATAACTCCATAAAGGAGTCGATACGACGGAATCAGGAGTTTTCTCAAGGCAGGAAACGGGATAAAGTGCAGGCTATGAGGATAGTGGCTTATTCCACCTTCAGCCTGAATTTGTCGATAATCACTGTGGCAGGATCAATCAAGACAGAGACTATTTTCTGTATACAATGATGTATCGACAAATTCACTACCAGCTTAAAAGAAATTCAAGCTGGTATACCATTTGCGGCTAACAATTTACCTCATTAAGATTGGGATCGTACGTATATATACACTGTTTTCCAGATGGTGCATCGATAACACCGTCATGGATCTCTGTATTTATAATTCGTGTGGCGGAGTTACCTACCCTGACTCCACTGCTTCCACTGCCCTCACTAAGCAGCCTTGAGTTGTTGACACGGCTCTGGCTGTCATCTGAATTGAAAAGGGCTACCGCATTTGTTCCATTAGCGATTAAGACACCATTCTCAAGGGAGATAAAGGAATTGTTCAGATTATACACAGCCCTGATAAAATCAGCTCCATGTGGCCCGGCCGCAGCACCTACAATTACATTTTCTAATATCATGTAGGCATGATTCTCGCAGTGGATAGCGACAGAAAATTTTGTTTGGGACTGTTCGTTGCCAGAGTTTATAACTTCAATATTACTGAGTGTTGTCACTGTACTTGGGAAGCATCGTATGATAGCTGAAGTCTCCATGGATGAGGTGCCGATCTGGCCTATTAACATTGTTATATTTGGGCCGCTGCCGGTAATATCGACAAAGGGTTTCATTGTAATGGTCTTCTCTACTCTGTATATGCCTGGCCCAATGACTATCAGATAGGGATTATCAGAAGCCGCATCGGTAATTGAGTCTATGGCCTTCTGCAGATCGGTAAAATCTCCGCCGCTTTTGGCCACGGTGACAATATTGGATACCTCCTTACTTACAGTCATGGGGATAACAACCACCTTTTCCCTGGCCAATACTGACGTACCAATCATCAGCATACCAGCCAAACCGAGTAACAGTATCACATGCTTTTTCATAGGATCCTCCTTATATTTGTGTTTTGCTCTTATACCCGCGAGCCTTATCGGTTCATCCACAGAGAAACTAGTATTTACCACTTTCCTCTTCCCAGACAAATTCGGTAACATTTTTTTCCGCACTGGAAAGACCAATGCCGATCAACACAATCTTTTTTCCCTTATCTTGATATTTTTCCGCGTAACCTTTGTTTTTTATCTGCTTCAGGGCCTTCTGCTCGTCCATATCCACCTTAAACTCAATCAGGTAAATGGTCTCATCCATCTCCACGCTCATATCGATGCGCCCCTTGTTGGTGCAGTCCTCGACAATGAGCTGCAAATGAGCGGAAGACAGCCAGGAAAAGATAACGCTGGCGTAAAAGCCTTCATAACGGGCAATATAGTTGTTCGTATAGTTATGATACGGTATCGCCGCAAACAAGGCATGAACTGCCGTTTTAAACTGTTCCACATCGCCACGACGCAGGGATCTGGCCAAATCCTTTTTGACGGTAAATTTGCTTTCTGGTGCAGTAAAGATATCGAGCAGGGAATTGCTAAAGGCCGCAGAGACCTCCAGATTGGGAAAACCTAAGGTATACCGGGTTACAACACCCACCCGCAGCACATCCTTGATCGTCAGATAGCCGAACTGAAACAACAGGGTAACAGCAGAAATCGTATCAATATCAAAGGAGGTCAGCAGTTCTTCTCCCGCGACTATGCCGTTTTGATCAGGCAGGAAAGATGCCAGACTGCCGTAAAAGCAAGCTGTTCATACCTTAACCGCCACCACCACCCACTGAGTTGAATTTTACTCTCATTATGACGCTGCCTGATCACAGCCCTGAAGCAATCAGGCAGCGTCCATTTCAGATAACGCCTTGCGGACTATCATTCATGTTCCTGTTCAGCAGTTTATTGGGTTGAGAAAGAAATCATAAACCTCCGCACACTGTTTCTTGTTCACATCGTGACGAACATCTCCCCGAATTATTGTATTCCTTATCCTTGTGGCGTTAGAACCTATATCGAGCGCATTACCGATGGCCCACAAAAACGAATTGTTTACATAAACGTTACAGTCACCCCGGAGCAAAAGGGCAGTCGCCCCTGTGCCGTGAGCAGATACTCGAACATTGTCAAGATGAAGAAAGGATTCATCCTGAAGAGTAACAGCGCTGATGTCAATTGCCCCCTCCGGCCCTTCATCTACCCACACATACACATTTTTTAGATACATGGCACCTTCAAAGGTGTCATCGCAATTGATACCGACAACATATTTTGATGAGGACTGCTGGTTACCATTGTTTATAACACCTAGATTGCTAAGTGTCGTATTTTTGTTGCCCTGTATAATGGCAGAGGTATGCTCATAATCCCCTCCAATTTCCCCCCATAGCGTCGTTATTTCCCGGCCGCTACCGGTAATATCAACCCATGGTTTCATTTCCAGAGTTTGCTCTATCTTGTACTTGCCAGGGCCAATAACTATCAGATAGGGATTATTCTCACTCGCATCGGTAATTGAATCAAGGGCTTTCTGCGGATCGGTAAAATCTCCGCCGCTTTTGGCCACGGTAACAATATTGCTCATCGACTTACTTACAGACATGGGTATAACAGCCACCTTCTCCTTTGCCTGCAACGATGCGCCAATCATCAGCATACCAACCAAACCGAGTAACAGTATCACATGCTTTTTCATAGGATCCTCCTTATATCTGTATTTTGCTCGCATACCAGCAAGCCTTATCGGTTCCCCCACAGGGAAACTAGTATTTACCGCTTTCCTCTTCCCAGACAAACTCGGTAACATTTTTTTCCGCACTGGAAAAGCCAATGCCAATCAACACAATCTTCTTGCCTTTCCCCCGATATTTTTCAGGGTAACCATTGATTTTTATC
>PDWI01002837.1_pt1 | contig 25535 bp, 32 predicted proteins | sample 1430891 | NCBI WGS metagenome assembly PDWI01 (sample SAMN01162508, study PRJNA174530) | Oral metagenome, whole genome shotgun sequencing project. | biome: Marine environment; feature: Marine mammal; material: Swab sample of the gingival sulcus; isolation source: swab sample of gingival sulcus...
AGCAGGTCAGCGGACTGCGGCAGGGCCTGCGGATCATAAACCACCCTTCTCTTTCCTTCCGGCCCGGTAAAAGGCCAACCGTTTTTGGCAAGGGTTTTGCCCGCCAGTAAATGCTCCCAGCGCGGATAAAAATGCCAGTTATTGGCAGACCAATTGATGGCGGCAACCCCGCATTCCTTTAGCACCTCACCCACTTTTTGACAATGGGACTTATCCTGAAGCATAAAGGCAAAAAAAGTGGCCGTATCCCCCTCAGGGTCAACAAATTTCCTGAAACTTACTCCGGGTATCTTGGATGCCGCCTCCTGTAAAACCGCCTTGTTTTTCTTTTGGGCGGCAATCATGGCATCCAGTTTTTTAAGCTGGGCAATGCCAATGGCACCCTGCAATTCCATCATCCGGTAATTAAAGCCAATAAAATTACGCAGCTCGCCGCCGCGCCCGCCCGGATTCCTGATATGATCATGACCGTGATCCTGATATTCAGACATGGCCGTCCAGAGATTTTCATCATCGGTAATAATCATGCCGCCTTCGCCGGTGGTCATGGTCTTCACCGAATCAAAGGAAAAGGTGCCGCAGGAACCAAAGGTGCCAAGATGCCTGCCCCCGATCCTGCCGCCTGCCGCCTGGGCGGTGTCTTCAAGCACCGGAATCTGGTGCTTATCGGCAATCTCAACTATTTCAGAAACCTGTGCCTGCCCGCCCAGCATATGAACCGGAATGATACATCTGGTTTTATCAGTAATTTTCTTTTCCAGATCGGCCGGATCCATATTCAGGGTTTCATTAACTTCACAAAAAACCGGAATGGCACCAAGGTCAAGAATAGCCTCCCAGGTTGCAACAAAGGTAAAACCTTGGGTAATCACCTCATCACCTGCCCCCACGCCAAGGGCGGCAAGTGCCACTTTCAGGGCAGCGGTGCCGGAAGTTACCGCCTGAGCATGGCCTGCTCCAGTATATTCGGCAAAATCCTGCTCAAACTCCTTGACCTTATAAACCCCTTGACGCTGCTGATCAAACTCGTATCTAAATAGTACGCCGGTATCAAGCACCTCACCTATCTGTTCTTTTTCTTCCTCTCCAAATACTTCAAATCCTGGCATATTCTTCTCCTCTAAAAAGCATTAGCAACTTATTTACCTGCCGGTTTCAGCCTGGCTATCTTTTCTTCCACAAAAATTTTCTCCGGGTGACTGTCAGGATATTCGGTCAATTCACCCAAATACATCTTATAGGCATCAAAGGCCTTGCCCTGCTCACCCTTAACCTCATAAATCCTCGCCAGACCAGCAAAGCCGAGCAATTGATACCCCGGAATCACCTTGATTTTTTCATAACCCGAAACGGCTTCCGCAAGGTTTCCGGCCGCCTCATCAGCCTGGGCGGCTCCCAGCATGGCTAAGGCGTAGAGCGGATTTTTCTTGCCTGCCTTTTCCCCTATTTGCCGATAGATGGCCGCAGCTTCCGGATACTGCCCCTTTTTCATTTTGGCATGGGCGATTTCAACCTCGGCCCAAACTGCTGAAGTCGTGCTTGAATAATCTCTTATAACTTGTTCAAGTTCCGGTATTTTTTTATCATCATTCTGAGCGGCGGCCAGAGAAAGGGCCTGGGCTGCCTGATCAATTCTTTTCTCCCGATAGGAGCCGTACAGGGAAATAAAAACCACCAGAATCACCGTTACCGCCAGCAGCAACTGAATAATTTTCTTGTTTTTTCTGACATATTCAATAAATGCAGGCGGCAAATTAAACTGATCCAGCACCCCGCTGACATCATTGATCATATCGTCTTCATCACGTTTTTTTTCAAATACACTGGGCTTGCTCATGGCGGTCTCCAAACAATTCAGGTTATAATTTTGCATCTTTTTTTTCAAAGCAAAACAGTATAATATATCATTCTTGGTCTGTCCATTTGATTTTTCCCGTGAAATTTAAGATAATTAAGGCGTTATGCTCTCTCCAAGGCTTGATATTAAATCCGTATCGCAGATAACCAATCAAATCAAGAAACTGCTTGAAGTAAACCATCGTTTTATCCACGTCAGGGGCGAAATTTCCAACCTTGCAACCCCCCGTTCCGGCCATTCCTATTTTATTTTGAAGGATGCAGCATCACAACTTAAATGTGTGATGTTCAAAGGTCAGAAACGCCGTCTGGAAAAGGCCCTGGCAGACGGTCAGGAAGTGATCTGTCATGGCCGGATCACGGTGTATGAGCCGCGCGGCGAGTACCAGATGGTGATTGACACCCTGGATCAAGACGGTTCCGGTTCACTCCAGGCTGAATTTGAGCAGACCAAAAGGAAGCTGGAAGCAGAAGGTCTTTTTGCCCCTGAACATAAAAGAAAAATCCCGGCCATGACGCAAAAGGTTTTAGTCATTACCTCGCCGACCGGGGCCGCCCTGCAGGATTTTCTGAAAATACACCGGCAAAACAACTCCCCCTGCTCCATCACCATTTATCCGGTATCAGTACAAGGCAGCAAGGCCGCCGCCGAGATAACTGCCGCCTTGCAGTATATCAACCAGCATCTCTCCGCAGACTGCGTGGTAATATGCCGGGGCGGCGGCTCGCTGGAAGATCTCTGGTGCTTTAATGATGAGACCCTGGCCAGGGAAATCTTTGCATCTAAACTGCCGGTTATTACCGCCATCGGCCATGAAACCGATTTTACCATCGCCGATTTTTGTGCAGATAAAAGATGCCCCACCCCGACCGCTGCTGCCGCCCTGCTTTTCGCCGATACCGGCATCAGCCGCTCACGGGTAATTTCTCTGCAAAAAAGGCTGCATTATGCCATGCAGAACCGGCTGGAAGCATACCGGCAACAGCTTAAATATCATCACAAGGTCTTGACAGAACTGCATTTCCTGCTTGATCACACCACGCTAAGGGTGGATCACCTAAATACCCGGCTGCACGGAGCCATGACTAACAGGCTTAAAGGTTATGCTGACAGGTTAAATACCGCAAAAAATCAAATCCATCAGCAATCTCCGGTAAGAAAGATTTTTTATGCCGACAGGCAACTGGAACACCTAAGCCAAAAAATGCAGCTTTCCGTTAAGCATCTGCTGGATAAAAAGAGCGGCGAACTGGCTAGGGCCGCATCCACCCTGGATGCAGTCAGCCCGCTAGCCACCATGAGCCGAGGATATTCAGTGGTACAAAAATATAAAAATATGAAAATAATAACCTCTTCAAGCAGCCTAAAGGAAAGGGATCGTCTGGAAATCAGGCTCCATCGCGGAAGAATCGCCTGCCTGGTTGAAAAGGTAATTGAATAGACCGCGGGAGCAAAAGGCCCCCGCAAATAAAATTACAATAATTCAAGGCCGGAGAAAAAATAGCCAAGCTCAAAGGCCGCCGTTTCCGGAGCGTCAGAGCCATGGGTTGCATTTTCCCCCACCGAACTGCCGAACTCACGCCGCAGGGTTCCTTCTCCAGCCTCGGCCGGATTGGTGGCACCCATCAAATCCCGCCATTTCTTGATGGCCCCTTCTGCTTCAAGGCACATAACAATACATGGGCCGCTGCTCATAAAATCGGTAAGCTCGCCGAAAAACGGCCTTTCCCGATGCACATGATAAAAGCCCTCGGCCTCAACCTTGCTGAGATAAAGTTTTTTTATCCCGGCCACCTTAAAGCCCTCTTCATAAATTCTCGCCAAAATTTTACCAGCATTACCGGCGGCAAAGGCATCCGGCTTGATAATTGCAAATGTTCTTTCCATAATTTCCTCTAATATTTTTTTGGGTTAAAATCAGCCTGACGGGAGCTTTTATCATCCGGCCCAATAAATGTCAATTACCTGATTCAGATCAGCCGGTAGAGGGCATTGACAATGGACGCCGCCACCGTGCTGCCCCCGCTCCGGCCCTTGCAGCTTATGCAGTCCAGACCGCTTTCCATCAAGTATTGCTTGGACTCTACCGCATTAACAAATCCAACCGGCACCCCGATTACGGCTGCCGGCTTGATTATCTTTTCCTGAACCAGTTTTACGCAGCGAATCAGGGCGGTAGGAGCATTGCCGATCACGACCAGCCCAATGTCCCGATGCTGCAGGGAAAACATTGCCGCCTCGGCCCGGGTTATCCCCTTTTCCCTGGCCGTTAATGCAGTTTCTTCGTCATGAACTAGGCTAAAGACTTCGTTGCCGAATTTTTTGGCAAAGGGCCTGCTGATACCGGAAGTTACCATACTGACATCACCGTAAATTGCCCGCCCTTCCTTCAAGGCTTCAACCGCTTTGGCAATACCGTCTTTTGAAAAATACATCTTGGCGGCAAAGGAAAAATCTCCAGTTGTATGAATAGCCCGCCGGATTATCTCAAACTCGGCCCGGTCAAAGTCGCTAATTTCCCGGCCAGTTTGAATTTCAAATTCATTTTCGATAATCCTGAAACTTTCCGCCTCTATTTCTGAGGGTTTTACCTTTGTAAATTCAATCATTTGATGCTTTTATCAAGTTAAGGTAAATATGCTCTGCAATTCTGTTTTCGCCAGCAAAATGCAGATGAATATAACTGGCCGCAGTATTTTTATATACGCAGCCATGCTTTTCTCCATTGACAGAAAAAAGATGTTTGACCTCGCCTAGCTTTCTTATATCGGAATAATGAAATTCATGGCCGAAAAAGACCTCACCCCTACGTCCCAACAGGCAGTCGGCAGCAAGCGTGGGTTTTCTATAGCCAAGCCTTCTAAGTTTGGCCCCCATCACCGCCTCGATGGGAAAGATGCCGCACAGGTCATAGAATTTATCATTTTGATCATAAATCCCCCGGCCAAGATAGATAAAACCGCCGCATTCACCATAAATAAAACCATTTTCGTTGCTGAATTTTCTAATACTATTCAGCATCTCGGTATTCTGGGCAAGCTGCTCAGCAAAAACTTCGGGATAACCGCCGCCCAAAAAAACGCCCTGGCTGCCTTCTGGAAGTTTCTTATCCCTAAGCGGACTAAAGTACTTAATAATTATATGGGGTGATAGCAATTCGAAATTATCCTCATAATAAAAACAAAAAGCCTCGTCCCTTGCCACCGCAAGAATTGCCCGCCGCCTGTTTTCAGGTTTCGATAAAGGCCGGGCGGCCTGCTTCTTGGCTGTAACTGCGGTATTTTTGATTAGCAGATCCAGATCCAGCTCTCGTTCTAGCTGCCTGGCAAGACGGGCAAAATCTATGCCGCCATCAAGTTCATACCCCATATGCAGGCCAAGATGCCGATGCGGAAGCTGTAATTCATCCGATCTGCGGATAAAGCCAATGATCGGGGTGCGGCAATTTGCTTCTACTTCTTCCCGGATTAGCTGCTGATGCCGATCAGAGCCGCAAAAATTAAAAATTACTCCCTTAATGCAGACATTTTCTTTATATGTTTCAAAACCATGCAATACCGCAGCTACGCTCTGGGCAGCCGCCCGGACATCAATAACCAGAATAACCGGCACCGATAATACCCCGGCCAGCCAGGCACTGCTGCCCTCTTCGCCGTCAAAAAGGCCCATCACCCCCTCTATCACGGCAATATCACAGCCGCTGCATTTTCTTTCATAAAGCCCGCGGCAATATTTTTCCCCGCACATCCGGCAGTCAAGATTTGATGAAGTGAGACCAGCAGCTAGCTGATGCAGGGACGGATCAATAAAATCCGGCCCGCACTTAAACGGCTGCACTCTCAAACCCCTTGCCCTAAAGGCGGCCATGATGCCGAGGGTAATAATGGTCTTGCCGGCCCCGCTTTTGGTGCCGGCCAGGATAAAGGCTGATTTCATCTGCTTACGAATGGTTTCCGGGCAATGCACCAAAAACACCAGCCCTTGATTTACATCTTTTTTGAGTAGATAACATACTTTGCCTCTCTAATCATGGCCGTCAAATTATACTTTGCAACAATTTTACTATCTAACCTCTATTTTATTGACAAAATCATAGTTAAAAAGTATTTTACACAGTTTTTGTAAGGGTTGAATATCCTTACCGTAAAGTTTATGAGTACTTCATTTAATTAAAGTTTATCCAATTTCAGGTGTACCTGCAAATATGTTTGAGAATTTAACGGATCGGCTGGAAGATGTCTTTAAGAAACTTCGCGGCCACGGAGTATTAACCGAAGACAATATCAAGGAGGCCATGCGTGAGGTGCGTATGGCCCTTTTGGAGGCGGATGTCAACTTTTCAGTTGCCAAGGAATTTGTTGCGTCCGTTACAGCCAAGGCAATCGGGCAGGAAGTAGCCAAAAGCCTTTCCCCCGGCCAGCAGGTTATCAAGATAGTCCACGAAGAACTGGTTGCCCTGCTGGGCGGCGATACCCAGGAAATCCGCCTTGACGGCAAGCAGCCGGTTACCATTATGATGGCCGGACTGCAAGGTTCCGGCAAGACCACAACTTCCGGCAAGCTGGCTGCCATGTTCAAAAAGAAGGGGCGTAAACCCTTCCTGGTTCCGGCCGATGTTTACCGTCCCGCCGCCATAGAGCAATTAACTGTGCTTGGCGAAAGGCTGGATATTCCGGTTTTTGCCTCAACTACCGAGATGAACCCGGTTGATATATGCAGACGGGCCGTAGATGAAGCCCGCAATAATGGTTACGACACGGTTATTTTCGATACTGCCGGCCGTTTGCATGTGGATGAAAACCTGATGGATGAGTTAAAGGCGGTCAGAAAGGCCGTTCATCTCTCAGAGGTGCTTTTTGTCGCTGATGCCATGACCGGTCAGGATGCAGTTAATGTCGCCGATAAATTCAATCAGGATCTGGAAATTTCCGGTGCAGTTCTAACCAAGATGGAGGGTGATGCCAGAGGCGGTGCCGCCCTTTCCATCAAAAAGGTTACCGGCAAGCCGATCAAACTCATTGGTATTGGCGAAGGGCTGGATGCCCTGGAGGTCTTTCATCCTGACCGGATTGCTTCCAGAATTCTCGGCATGGGGGATGTGCTGACCCTGATTGAAAAGGCTGAGGCTGTAGTTGACAAAAAAAATGCCGACCGGCTTGCCCAAAAATTAAAAAAGAATCAATTTACCCTTGAAGATTTTCTGGATCAGATTCAGCAGATAAAAAAAATGGGGACCTTTGAGCAGATTATGTCCATGGTACCCGGCATAAACAAGCTGAAACAGCTCAAGGATGTCCCGCAGCCTGACGAGCGGGAACTGCTGAAAACAGAAGCTGTCATCCGCTCGATGACGCTCAAGGAGAGAAGGAATCACAAGATTATCAACGCCAGCAGAAGACAAAGGATTGCCGCCGGTTCCGGCACCTCGGTTGCGGATGTAAACAAGGTCTTGAAAAGTTACTCTACCATGCTGAAGATGATGAAAAAACTGAAAGGCAAGCCGGGTATTCTCAGCGGCAGGAAACGCCGGAAGATGCCCAAGGGATTAAAAAGATAGGCTTAAGGGAACTATAAAAAAAGTCCCTGTTAATGATAACGATGTTATAATAATTGGAGGAAAAACCGGAAATGGCAGTACGCATTAGATTGACCAGACTTGGCAGAAAAAAGAAGCCCTTTTACCGCATAGTGGCAGCCGACAGCGAAAGCCCGCGTGATGGCAAGTTCCTTGATATTATCGGCACTTATGACCCATTGCAGGAACCGGCGGTAATCAAGGTGGATCAGGAAAAACTGGCTGACTGGATCAGCAAGGGGGCCTTGCCGACCACCACCGTAAAGAGTTTACTGCCCAAGGCTGAGGCAAAATAGACGGATGGAAGAGCTTATTTCATATATAGCAAAATCTTTATCCGACCTGCCGGATGAGGTAAGGGTCTCTGCCAGCGAGGAAGATGATGCTGTGTTAATGGAGCTTTCTGTCGCCCAGACCGATCTCGGCAAGGTTATCGGCAAGCAGGGCAGAACCGCCAAGGCCATGCGGTCGGTGCTATCGGCAACGGCTGCAAAAGCAGGTAAAACTTCAAGGCTGAATATTGTCGAATAAGGCTATTAGCCCTGATCGGAAGTTTATTCTGATTGGCAAGATTGCCAAGGTGCATGGCTTAAAGGGTGAATTAAAGGTTTATGCTTACTCTGGTCAGCCGGAAAACCTGAACGATTACCGGAAAGTTCTGCTGACAACAGGCGATGGGCGGCTATCCTTGCCGATGGCTGTTGAATCTTGCCGCACGCAGGGTAAGTTTGCCATAATCAAATTTGCCTCGGTACATTCAAGAGAACAGGCCGAAACCATGGTTGGCATGGGCGTTTTGCTGGACAGATTAAACCTGCCGCCGCTGGGCAAAGATTATTATTACTGGCAGGATTATATCGGGCTTGATGTCTTTACCGTAAGCGGAACCTATTTGGGAAAGGTGGATAATTTATTTTCTAACGGCGGGCAGGATGTGCTGATTATCAGCGGCTCAAACGGTGAATTGCTGGTTCCGGTAACCAGGGAAATCGTGGCCCGGGAAGATGAAGATAAACTGATCATCAACCCTCCTCCGGGGCTGCTGGACATAAACTGCTAGGAGCCTAAAGGCTAGAAAAATTGTGTATCCTGCTGTAGTCTTTGATATTTTGACAATTTTTCCGAACCTGCTTAGCTCCCCCCTTGAAGAAGGGTTGATAAGTAAGGCCATCGAAAAAAGTCAGATTCAGGTTAACCTGATCAATATCAGGGATTTTGCCCTGGACAAACACCGGATGACTGACGACCGCCCTTTCGGGGGCGGTGCCGGTATGGTCATGAAGCCGGAACCCTTGGCCGCCGCAACTAATGATGTTTTGCAGAAAAGAGGCGAAGGCACGGTAATCCTGCTTTCTCCCCAGGGCAGACTGCTGGATCAGAGCCTGGTCAAGAAACTGAGTAAAATAAAGCATCTGGTTCTGGTTTGCGGCCGCTATGAAGGAGTGGATGCCAGATTTATTACCCGATATGTGGACGAGGAAATTTCCATCGGTGATTATATTCTGACCGGCGGAGAACTTGCTGCCATGATTATGGTTGATTCAATAACCAGAATGATTCCCGGGGTGCTTGGTTCTGCAGAATCTGCCGAAACAGACAGTTTTAGCCGAAACTTGCTTAAACATATGCAATATACCAGGCCCAGGGATTTTGAAGATATGGCGGTTCCTGAAGTTTTGTTATCCGGCAATCATAGAAAGATAGAGGATATGAGGCTGATCGAATCGGTTGAAAGAACGCTTAGACGGCGGCCCGACCTGATTAAAAATGCGGGTTTTAGCAAAAGCGAGGTTAAGATTCTGAAAAAACATGGGATTTGGCAGCAAGTTAAGGCGGCATGCCAAGGTCAGGATAATGAATGCTGCCCCTAAGATTGATCTAGCCCTGGTGCATTATCCGGTTCTCAATAAGGTTGGCGAGACCATTAGTTCGGCCATAACCAATCTGGATATACACGATATTGCAAGAGCGGCAAAGACCTTCGGGGTCGGCAATTATCATTTGGTCAATCCCTATAAGGATCAGCATAATCTGGTGCGGGAAATAACCGAGCATTGGCAGCAGGGCTATGGGGCTGCATACAATCCATGCCGAAAGCAGGCCCTTGACCTGGTGTCAGTTGTTTCGTCCATTGAGGAAAGTATTGAAAAATTAACTAAATTACGGCATAATAGGCCGGTTATTATTGCTACCAGTGCCGCAGCCGAAGAAAAACTAATTGGTTACAGAAAATGCCGGGACCTGCTAAGGCAGGGAAAGCCCATCCTGCTAGTTTTCGGCACCGCTCACGGGCTTGCTCCAGCCGTGATGAATATGGCGGATTATTGCCTGCCCCCAATTTCAGGGGTCTGCGGTTATAATCATCTCTCGGTTCGTTCGGCGGTATCCATTATTTTAGATAGATTGCTTGGCTTTCGGGAATAAATGGTGTATATGAGCTGGGCTTGGTATTAAACTTAAAAATTTTAGACTGGAAGAGAGCGTTATGAACAACATAATTCAAAGAATTGACGAAGAACAAATGAGGATGGATCACCCTGAGTTCCGCCCTGGTGATACGGTGAAGGTGCATATCCGCATCATTGAAGGCACCAAGGAGCGGATTCAGGTCTTTCAGGGCGTGGTAATTAAACGCAAACGCGGCAATATGGATGCTTCCTGCACGGTAAGAAAAATCTCCCACGGGGTCGGGGTAGAAAAAACCTTTGCCCTGCATAATCCCCGCATTGACAAGATAGAGGTGGTCAGCCGGGGCAGGGTCAGACGTTCGAGACTTTTTTACTTAAGAAAACTGCGCGGCAAGGCTGCCCGTATTCGTGAACGCAGCATACGGTAACCGTTTTATCAGGCCCTGCTGTCATGGCGGATATGGCAGGGCCTTTTAAGGTGGAACCTTCCCTGTTTTTTCCGCAAAATCAGGATTCAGACCGGCTATGCTTTGAAAGGTCGTTCTGGAGACGCGGCATCTTTCGTATTGCCGGAACCGATGAGGCTGGCCGGGGGCCGCTTGCCGGGCCGGTCGTGGCTGCAGCAGTGGTTCTGCCCCGTGATTGTGATACCTCACTGCTTCATGACTCTAAAAAATTATCCAGAAAACGCCGGACCAAGGCGATTGATTTTCTACAAACGGTTAAGGCAGAAATTGCGGTCGGCCTGATTGATCATCAAACCATAGATGAACTCAATATTCTGCAGGCTTCACTGCTGGCCATGAAAAAGGCCCTGACCGAACTGGCGGCAAAATATGGCATTCCCGATCAGGTTCTGGTGGACGGCAAATTTGAGGTTCCCTACCCGGCCAGCCAGACTGCCATAATCAAGGGCGACGCCAAAAGTGCTTCTATTGCCGCCGCTTCCATTGTCGCCAAAGAAGCAAGAGATGCAATTATGGCTGGGTTACACGAAAAATATCCTCAATATAATTTTATTAAAAATCAGGGCTATCCAACCAAGGAGCATAAGGCCGCCATTGCCAGATACGGCCCCTGCCCTTTTCACCGCCTGAGCTTTAACGGAGTTAAACAATTTGCTTAAAAAGAATAAAACAAAAAATAAAACAAACAATAAAACAAACAATAAAACTACCGGCAATCTAGGCGAAGAATTGGCGGCAGATTTCCTTAGAAAAAAGGGCATAAAAATTGTCAAACAAAATTATCGGCAAATAACTGGCGAGATTGACCTGATTGCATCGGTAGAAAATGAATTGATATTTATCGAGGTTAAAACCCGTTCCGGTCATAAATTCGGTTCCCCTGCCGAGGCCGTAACCATAAAAAAACAGCAGCAAATTATTAAGACTGCCCTTGCTTATTTAAGTGAAAATAATCTTGTGAATATAAATATCCGCTTTGATGTGATTGCCATCACCTTGGATAAAGAAAAAGAGCCTTTAATTCAGCATATTGAACATGCCTTTGATTTGCCTCAATCACCGTAAATATTAAATGAAAACTAAACCTTTAATCGGTATAACCATGGGATGTCCGGTATCCATCGGGCCGGAAATCATTATCAAATTTTTTAGTAAACTTGCATTTCATAATGATTTTACTCCCATTATCATCGGCGATCTTAAAATAATGGAGTATTGCAGCCAGCAGCTTGATGCCGGACTTTCATTTGCATCATGGCAGCCGCAAAGCTTCATACCAAAATATAAAATACCTGTATTTAACGCCAGCAATCTTGACCCGAAACAACTTGAGTGGGGAAAACCAACCTCGGCAACCGGCAAGGCAATGGCCGGATATATTACCGCCGCCGTGGAGCTAATACAAAAGGGGCATATCAATGCCATGGCCACCTGCCCCATTGCCAAAAGCAGCCTGAATGCGGCAGGTTTTCATTACCCGGGGCATACCGAAATGCTGGCCGATCTGACCGGAGCAGATAATTTTGCCATGATGATGGCCGGCAAAAATCTGAAGGTTACGCTGGTTACCATCCATAAGGCATTAAAAGATGTGCCAAGCCTTATCACAAGGGAAAAAATCCTTAATCTCATTGAACTTACTGATAAATCAATAAGAAGAGACTTTGCCGTCAAAAATCCGGCAATTGCTGTTGCCGGACTAAACCCTCATGCCGGCGAGGAAGGGCTTTTTGGTGAGGAAGAACGGCTTTGCATTGCTCCGGCGGTTGCCGCAGCCCGTGAAAAAGGAATTGATGCCAGCGGCCCCTTCCCGCCCGACACGGTATTTTATCAGGCTGCCCAAGGGAATTACCAGGCAGTGGTCTGCATGTACCATGATCAGGGGCTGATCCCCTTCAAACTCCTGCATTTCAGCAATGGCGTCAACCTGACCCTAGGGCTGCCCATTATCCGCACTTCCGTTGATCACGGCACCGCCTATGATATTGCAGGCAAGGGCATGGCCGATTCATCAAGTCTTGAAGAAGCAGTATATCTTGCCGCCGAAATAATCAAAAACAGGAAGCCATGAACAAAAAAGGAAAGCTAATTGTTTTCGAAGGAATTGACGGCACTGGTAAATCCACTCAGCTTGAATTATTAGCTAATCGACTAAAAAAAGAGGGGCTGGATATAATTACAACCAAAGAGCCGACTGACGGAGTTTTCGGTCAAAAAATCAGGCAGTCTTACCTAAAACGTAATCAGACGGACAAGGAAGAGGAACTGCGTCTTTTTATTGACGACCGCCGGGAACATGTCTGGCTGGTGCTGAAACCGGCACTTGAAAAAGGGCAAATAATACTATGCGACAGGTATTTTCTTTCAACGGCTGCCTATCAGGGTGCTATCGGCTTTAATCCGCAGCATATTATTAAGCAAAATAGTTTCGCTCCCAATCCGGATCTAGCCTTTATTTTCCAGCTTAGGCCAGAGAAAAGTATTAAAAGAATCATCTCCTCACGGGGTGAAAGGCCAAATGATTTTGAACAAAATCTTGACAAGGTAAAACAGATTTTCGATAAAATGGATTATCCATATATTAAAAAAATAGAAGCTGGCAGAAGTATTGAAATAATTCATCAAGAGGTTTACGAAGAGGTAAAAAAACTACTGAATAATTGGCTATAAATGGGTAGGTCAGGCTGCAAATTTAGAAGGGAAAAAACTATTTTCCATCATTACTGTAAATTACTCTTGACAACTTTTTCTGAGGTTGCCACAATGTACTTACTGATACACTTAAAACAACAGTGAACAGAGTAATATATTGTTTTTTCTAACAAAACACATATCAAGCGGAGGCACTGTATGGCAGAATTAATTAGAATTGGCAACTCAAAAGGTATCCGTATCCCGAAAATAATTATCGACCAGGCTCATTTGGAAGAAAAGGAACTAGAGTTTAAGATTGTTGATGAGGGACTTTTAATTTGTCCGGTTAATAAAAAACCTCGTGCGGGCTGGGAGGAAATTTTCACCAAATATTCACATCTTGATCATCCCCCAAGCGAAACCGATTGGTTAAATAATCCTCTCTTAGATGAAGAGGATTGGGAATGGTAAAAGGCAAAATAAACAGGTTTGATATTTGGCTAATACAGCTAGACCCAACACAAGGTTTTGAGATTAAAAAGACCAGACCGTGTCTGATCATTTCTCCAAACGAGATGGCTTCGCTAAAAACAGCTATTGTTGCACCAATGACATCAAAAGGCTTTAATTACCCTACCAGAATAGGAATAACGTTTGAAGATAAAAAAGGACTTATCTTATTGGACCAAATCAGGACAGTGGATAAATCAAGACTAATCAAAAAAATGGGTGCAGCTCCCAAAAATATTCAGATACAAGTTATAAAATGTTTGCAAGAGCTATTTGCTTTATGATTAACCAGTCATAATCATTTAATTCACTGACAAACTCATTGTTAACTGCTGCAAAAATTTCAATTTAGAGCCTGATGATAATAGAAACAGATAGAACAATAATTAAAATACCAGTAAAAGAAGATGCCGGGTTAATGCTTAATTATTATTTGGCAAATAAAAAACATCTTGAGCCATGGGAGCCAACGAGAGACGATAACTATTTTACATTGAGTAATTTTTCCCAAATGCTCAGTGAAAATGAAAAACATGCCAAGGATAAGTCAGCAATAAAACTTGCTGCACTATTTCGCGAAGGAAGTGAAATTATTGGTGTTTGTAACTTCACCAATATTGTATTTGGTCCTTTCCAGGCCTGTAACCTTAGTTATTCCATTGCAGCCAAACATCAGGGAAAAGGCTTAATGACAGAGATATTAAATTCTTCAATCAAGCACATATTCGATGAATTAAACCTGCACAGAATTATGGCCAACTATATTCCAGGCAACCAAAAAAGTGCAGCAGTTTTGAAAAAGCTGGGATTTAAGCGTGAAGGGCTTGCCAGATCGTATTTACAAATTGCAGGTAAATGGCAAGACCATATTCTTACCTCAAAAATAAACCCTGAACATTAAGCATCAGCTAGCAGCAATGAAATATAATTACTACGACTTAAACACAGATATTTTTGAAATAAAAAAAATTTTAAATTCAATAGATGAACTTAAAGCTGAACTAGATAAACAAAAATCTTCATACAGGAAATCGTGGTCAGCCGTTCAAGAGAAATTACGTGCTGATTGGACTTATGATTCAAATGCTATCGAAGGCAGCTCTTTGACAATAGGCGAGACTATCTTTTTCCTGAAAGAGGGATTGACTGTTGAAGGAAAGCCTTTTAAGGATTTTCTTGATGCTAAAAATCATGCCGAAGCAATTGATTGGCTTTATGAAACAATCAAAGATGAGCGGCCAATCTCTCAAAGTTTTATCAAAGAAATGAATGCACTTTTACTTTCAGGAGTTAAATATACTTCTGCAGTCAATAGTGAAGGACAAAAAATTCAGAAAAAAGCAAGTCCTGGAAAATACAAAGAGCTGCCAAACCATGTTTTGACATCAGATGGTTCCATTCACTTCTATGTTGAACCCATTCATGTTTCTGACGAAATGGATCATCTTTGTCAATGGATAAATGCAAATATCGAAAATCAGCACCCGGTTATAGTAAGTTCGATAGCACATTACAACATGGTCAGGATTCATCCTTTTGATGATGGAAACGGACGTGGAGCAAGAATGCTTATGAATCTCATTCTGATCAAAAATAAATACCCAATTACAATTATTAAAAATCAAGATAGGCGGCAATATATCATTGCATTAAACCAGGCTGATAATGGAGATTTTTATCCGTTCCTTGAATTTATTATCAAATCATCATTGCATACGGCCCAAAATATTATATCTGAATTAAAACGATTAAAAGTATAGTGCAGCATTAGGGTTAATAAGGCCGCATCACCAGCAGTTTCTTCGGCATTTTTACTCACTGGTGAACTATACATTATCTGCAAAAATGATTAGTATAAAACATCCATAAAGAGACTAAATGAAAAATATAAGAATAATTATTTTCATCTTGGCTGCAGCAAGCCTTGCTTCCGGCTGCCAAAAGCAACCTGCCATTTCCAAACAGGTGAAATCAGCCGCTTCGGTAATAACTGGCCCGAATTACGAAGCTATTGAACCAGCCTGTTCCTACTTTTATTTTTCATGGGCAGCCCATGCCGAACAAAACAGAAAATATGCAGAAGCGTTAGAAGCATATCAAAAGGCTTTGGTTTGTGATCCTGAATCATCCATAATCAAGAGCAAGATTGCCTTGCTTCTCCATAAAACCGGCCAAAAAACTGGAGCTATTTCATACCTTGAAAAACAGATTAAAAAAACTCCAGAGGACATGGAAGCCAGGCTGATGCTTGCCCGTTTATATTTACTCAATAAACAAACCGAAAAAGCTCTTTTCATCTATGAAAATATAATTAAGGACAAACCGGACAGATATGACATCCTGCTGAAAATTGCTCATATCCATAACTTAAAGGGCAAACTTGAAAAAGCAGAACAAATATATAAAGAACTTATCGCCGCCAATCAGGAAAAATATCAATTAACTCTCCATCTGGCAAGGCTCTACCAAAGAATGAAAAAAATTGAGCAAGCCGAGAAAAATTATCTCACTGCTCTGGAAATAAACTGGTCAGCCAAACTGGTTTATGAAATAATATATTTCTATAAAATAAATAAACAATTTGATAAATTAATTGATTTATGTGAAGAATACGCACAAACCATCCCATACGACGAACAAATTCAATACAGCTTGGCAGAGGGATATTTAGAAATCGGCAAAAAGCAAAAAGCAGAGGAGAAACTATTTGAAATCAGGGAATTTGCCGATAATCCCCATGAAATAGACCTGGTTATTGCCAAAATCAGGATGCTGGATAACCAGTTCCCTCAAGCAATTAAAATCCTGAAAACCCTGCTAAACGGCCCGGCAGCATCCGAGGCCGGTTTTATGCTGGCATTACTCTACGCAAAGGATGAGCCGGAAAAGGCCCTTAAATATCTGAACAATATCAATATTGAATTCAGCAACTATCCGGCCGCCGTTTATCTTAAGGTCAAAATCCTTAAAAAAATCGGTCAAATTGATAAAGCCATTGCAAGCATAAAAGAACTTACCGCGGTAGAGGCAGACCGAAGGCCATTTCTCTATCCGGTTCTTGCTCATTTATATCAACTCGACCATAAGCCGGAAAAAGCCCTGCAGATTTTGATGGAAGGCATTGAGTATTACCCCGACAATGGCGGAATCTATTTTGAAGCGGCCTTGCTTATGCATAAATATCATCTGGAAAAAGAGGCCATGAAGGCCATGGAGACAGCTATTCTTTTACAGCCTGATCATGCAGATGCACTAAATTATGTCGGCTATACCTGGGCTGAACAAAATATAAACCTCGACAAGGCGTTGTCATACCTTGAAAGAGCGGCAAAAATCAAACCTGAAAGCAGCTATATACAAGATAGTTTGGGGTGGGTACATTATCGGCTGGGCAATTTTGAACAGGCAAAAAAACATCTTGAAGCAGCTGTCCAAATGGATAATTTTGATCCGCAGAGTTTTGATCATCTCGGCGATGTCTATAAAGAGCTTGGTAACCATAAAGCTGCCAGAAAGGCATATCTCAAGGCACTTAAAAATATAGACGATCATAAAAAAAGAGCGTTAATCTTGCAGAAACTAAAATCACTCAAGAGTTTTTAATAACAGGATAACTGCCAAGTGTGAAAATTACACCATCACAAATAATTATGAAAAGAGCCAAAAAAATCAATATATTACTACTATGTATCAGCACCATACTTAGTGCCTGCAGCATGAAAAGCCTTAGTACGCAGCAATGCCTATCGGGCAATTGGCAGGCAATCGGTTATAATGACGGAGTGGCAGGCCGTTATCCTGATTATATTGACCGTCATCAGCAGGCCTGTGCCGAGGTTGGTGTGATTCCAAACTTTCAGGCATGGCAAACAGGGCGGCAGCAAGGGCTTATGCATTATTGCACCAAAGCAAACGCCCGCCGCCTTGGTCTGGAAGGTCTGAGTTTTAATGCGGTTTGTCCGGCCGGCCAGGCTGCCCGCCTGCAGGAAATCTACAACAACTACCATCAAAAATACCAGCGGCAAAAGGAGATTGAAGAGGATGAAAGAAAACTTGCACGGTATCGCAGCGAACTTGATAAGCTGCGGCAAGGCGATATGCTCAATTTTAAGACTGAAACAGAGGCCAGGGAATATATGCTGAAAATTCAGAGGGAAATAATCAATCTGGAAAGGTTGATTCAAGAAAAACGTAGTGCCAACGATTTTTATTAACCAGTTAACGGAGGAAATTAACATGAAAAAATTAGTATTATCAATTGCTTTACTTATGGTGCTGCCAGCCGCTCAGGCCCAGGAAAACCAGCAGGATAAGATCGCTGAAGAAAGCCTGAACAGTTTGGCAACGGCTTTATTAGCCGACAATAAGGAGCTGCAGGATGAGTTTGCCAAAGTGCGGGCTAATTTACCCAAGTCACTAAAATTGGCGAAGGAATATCGGGCTTGTTTGCAGGGGGCGGACAACAAGGATCAGGCGGCGGCCTGCCACAAAAATATCAAAACCAGGGCTGCAGAGATTGGGCTGGAAGACGATGAGCTGGATGATGATTTAGCCAGCCATATTACGGAGTGGACGGACAAGGAAAAAGCAGATAACCTCAAGGAAATGGATGAATTCATTGGAATAGCGGAAAAAATGCTACCTTGTACGCAAGAGGCAAAAAATCCGCTGGAGATGATGATGTGTATGCAGCTGCTTGAAAAACAACAAAAGGAATAAAGCAGTTAAATTTACACATATTTACAGAGTATAAGGCCCTGCGGTAGTCAAATTTCCAGACTGATCACATCCTGCTTGGCCTTATGCTTTTCATGGAGACTTTTAACGATGTCCGCTGCATCCGTCTTTTTTTTCTGGAATATTCTAGCTAGTTCTTCGGCAGTGGAAGGCACCCTTCCTTCTTCTGTCTGAATCTCCATAAGTTCGCTATAATATTTATAGAAGAAAAAAAACAGATCCTGATAACAGTTATCCGAGAAGGTATTGGTAGTAATTTTTACCTTGTTGCCATCCTTGTCGGTAACGATTTTGGTGGTTTGAAACGGCTCAATAGTATCTTGAAATAGCTTGGTAATCAGCTCTACATCACTACTGCCCATAATATTGCCGAATTCTTCCTGAAACCTTGAAATGGTAGAATAGGCAAACCTGGTTATCTTATTCTGATCAACAATATTTTCTGCCTTTTTCAAAGCACTTTCAAATAAATGGCGGCTTGAAGTTTCCTCTTCCCTAAGCCTAGCACTGGCCTCTGCTACCCTGGCCTTAACCGTTTCTTCTATGCTTTTCTCTTTATCATCAAGCTCCTTTTCAAGAGCTTTAAGCTCATTTGCCTTATCTTCCAGTTCCCGGCTAAATTCCTCAAACTGGGCCTGCCAGATCGTCTGGTTATAATGCTGGACAAGCTCGCTCTCAATCTTGCCGATTACCTTGAGTTCATCGGCCTGGCTATATTCGAGCTCGGCAACAAATTCGCCGTTCAGATGATCGGCAGCATCCGAAATCAGCTCACGGTGCCGGTCTATGGTCTGAATAGACTGCTGGGCGGCCTTCATCACGCTGTTGGCAGCCGCCTCGATTCTGCCCCGAATCTTCTCATTGGTACTGGCTAAATAGACGCCAACGGTCAGGAAACCGGAAAAATGTTTTTTTAAGTCCATACTCATATTCCTGAAATGTTATGCAGCAAAATCTAAGGCCGCAAATCTTACGGCAACTGACTTAAACAGTTGTTTTACATCAAATTTTTTATTTTTCAACATTGATATAAGCACTGGCATATTGACCATCCTTACCATATAAAACAAAATTATCTTCCACCGCAATCAGCCTCCAGCCATCGGTAATATCATCGGGATTAACAACCGTATCGCCAATACGCATAAGCATTTCCCGTCCCTTAACCTTTATTACTGCCAAGGCATATTTACTCAAGCGGTGCGTAACAATCTGGGTTATCTGCAAATTATCAAACAAATCCGATTTTACTGCCGATAAAGGTAAAATGCCAGTTTTATCAATAATTTTTTGCGAGTTTTGCTCATGGGAAATCTCGATATCCGCCGGCGGATTTATAAAAACAACCTGATCGGCATGTGATATTTCCACCCTCCCCGGCACACAGACAACAGAATTATTGATATGAGAAATATCGGCCATAAAACCAGCAATAATAATACTGTTATTACGGTCATGGGCAATATCAGCATAATGTCCGGCAAGCACGATATTTTGATTTCCGTGGCCAACCTTAACCACCCCTCTGGCGATAATCAGACAATGATTGGCATGACCTACATCGATACTCTCATCGGCAATAATCACCGAATTACTGGCATGTGATATTTCTCCTTTTCGGGTGATAAAAAAGCTGTTGGACAAATGACCGGTGCTTAAAACCAGCTTCGTATTCCTAAATTTTGCAAGGCGGGCAAAGCCTTTATTTTCTTCGGATAAACCATGGATTATCTCGGCAACCCTGGACTGATTATCCCGTCCGGTTAGTTTTCTTATTTGTCCCATAATTTCAGCAAGGGGCTTTTCCAGCTGCAAATCATTCCATTCTCTGGCGGTTATGCCATCGGCTGCGGTAAGCTCCCCTGCCCTGTGCATAATGGCCTGAAACGGGGCCGCCTCCTGCGCCTCTTCTGCCCAAACCTGCTGCGGAAAAAGAACCAGCAAAACAAGTAAAAACCTGATCTTATTCATGGCCGCCTCCTAAATTGATACCAATAATCCCTGACCAAGATAAACTCCTTTGCTGTTTTATACCAACAGATAATAGATGAGCCTAGAAAAAAATCAAAACATTCAAACAACTATTTCCAGAAGAATCTTTATCTGTTATCTTTCCTGCAAAATAATTTGCTGATGAATGCTTCTACGTATTTTCGTGCATATGAAATCATACCTATCGTGAATCAAAAATGGCAACTGAATTGAATCATAAGAATATCGTTTTAATCGGCATGCCTGGTTCGGGCAAGAGTACGGTAGGTGTAATTATGGCCAAGATGACGGCCATGAAATTCGTTGACACCGACCTGCTTATTCAGAGCCGGGAACAGACCACTCTGCAGGAAATAGTTAACCTGCATGGGCATATGCGGCTCAGGGCAATAGAGGAAGAGGTTTTGCTGGGCATCAATCTGAAAAATCATATCATTGCCACCGGGGGCAGTGCCGCCTACAGCAAACCAGCCATGCTTCATCTTAAAAGAAGCGGCATTATTGTCTTTCTGGATGCCAGCCTTGCCACCCTGAAAGCCAGGATAGACAACTATGAAAACCGGGGGCTTGCCAAGCGAAGAGAGCAGAGTTTTCAGGATTTATTTGAGGAAAGGTACGCATTATACACCGAATTTAGCGATATAACCATCGATAATAACAATAAAACCCAAGAAATGGTCTGCAATGAGGCTATAAGCAGAATAAGGGCTAAATATCCTGACGAATTCATCCTTTGAAAACGGCAAGCCTTATGCCCCCAAGTAAACTGCATATTAGGCGTGAACATCAAACTTTCGAGCTAATGGCAAGGCTTTATTGCCGAAAACATCATCAGCCGGAACAGGGGCTTTGCCGACAATGCCAAAGGCTGTCCGTGCAGGTCAAGGCCAGGCTTTCCCATTGCAGGTTTGCTGGCAACAAACCAAACTGCGGCCAATGCCCAAACTGTTGCCATAAACGGGGGGATCGGGCTGAAATCAGGAAAATTATGCGTTGGTCAGGCCCGCGGATGCTCTGGCACCATCCGGCTGCAGCGTTAAGGCATCTGTTCCGCAGTATGCACCAGGTCGCTGCCGGAAAAGCAAGAGGAAAAATACTTTAATGTTTCGGTATATCTGGTAAAAGGATGCTGCATCAGATAAAATCATTTCATAGGAAGGTCAATCATGCATATAGCAATAACCGGCTGTTCAGGGCTGATCGGCAGCGCCCTCACTGAATACTTGTTTTCCCAAAATCATGTGGTTCACTGTCTGCCCAGAAACGGTGATGATGCCAGTTTATTATGGGATAATGAAAAAATAGAAGAGATTTGCGAAAAACACGGCGACTTTGATGCAGTGGTTCACCTGGCTGCTGAAAATATCGCCGCCGGCAGATGGTTTCCTGGCAAAAAGAAGCGGATAATGAGAAGCCGCGTTCAAGGCAGCCATGAAATCGCCAGCTATTTCTCCAACCTGACCAGGCCGCCGAAAGTTATGATTTTTGCTTCTGCCATCGGTTATTACGGCGACCGCGGCAATGAAAGATTAGATGAAGATTCATCGCTGGGCGATACCTTTCTGGCCGAGGTATGCAGCAAATGGGAAGCCGCCGCTGATCCTGCGGTTGAGGCCGGAATCAGGGTGGTTCACACCCGTTTTGGCATGGTACTTAGTCCGCACGGCGGGGCCTTGCAGAAAATGATGCCGGCATTCAAAGCCGGTCTGGGCGGACGCATCGGCAGCGGGCAGCAATATATGAGCTGGATCAGCATCGCCGATGTAGTGGCGGCCATTGATCATTTAATCGTTAATAAGGATTTGTCCGGGCCGTTTAACCTGACCTCTGCTAATCCGGCAACCAATCAGGAATTTACCCAAATACTCGCTCAAACCGTTGGTAAACCCGCCGTCTTGCCGGTTCCGGCCATGATGATAAAATTAATCTTCGGACAAATGGGAAAAGAACTGCTGCTGGGTTCCAGCCGGGTATTCCCCAAAAAATTGCTTGACGCCGGTTATATATTTAGGCATAACCAATTGCAGGATGCCTTGGCATACTGTCATACAAGCTCTAACAGACTATAATAACTTGGCCATAATATTTTGAATCGAAGAAAACTCATAAAGTTATTGATGACCGCAGCCGTAATTTCTCCCCTGGAAGCGGCGGCAAAACCATTCTCCGGCTTTGGTGGAAAAACGGATCGGCGGGTCAGAGACATAAATCTTAACGACCACGCCATCAAGGACTATCTTGCCAAGATGCAGTGTCCCAATTGTCCGCATCCGGGCGATGTTATCCTAGTCGGGCCTGACCTTGCCATACTGGGTAAGGTGGTCAAAAAATTAGGGCAGATTCAAGCCATGGTCGGATTCGGCAATTTCCGCATTATCAATTTTGATGATGCCGTAAAAACTGCCGCCAAGCATGCTTCCATCGGCACCTTTACCAAGGACGAGCTTGATTTTATTGAAAGAATATTTTACAAGGATGCCTCTATCTACGGCTTTATGGGGGAAAAACAGCTTACCAGCCTAACCAGCCGGATTGACAGGAAGGAAATATACCAGGTTCCCCATAATGGTAATTACCTTTTTCGGGGAGAATCCCTTGCCAAATACAATCAGCTAAAAAAGATCATCGGCAGTGAGATGATCCTGACCTCCGGTATCCGGGGAGTTACCAAGCAGTTTCTGCTCTATCTGGCCAAGGCTTATCGGCATCAGGGTAATATGTCGCTGGCCTCTAGGTCTTTAGCACCTCCCGGCTACTCCTACCATGCCACCGGTGATTTTGATGTAGGGCAGACCGGACTTGGCAAAAATAATTTTTCCCTTAAATTTACATCCACAAGGGTTTTTCACCAGCTAGCTGATTTAGGATACGTTAAATACCGCTATGAGAGAAACAATATGCTCGGGGTCAGATATGAGCCTTGGCATATAAAAGTTTGATTTTATAGCAATTATTAGCTGTTCCGGCCATGTTTCCGCAAAAAATTACGGCATCTACGCCGCATTCGCCCGGCATCTATATGATGCTGGATCAGAAATCCGCAGTTCTCTATGTGGGCAAGGCCAAGGATTTATGCAAACGGTTATCTTCCTATGCCCGCCATTCGGGAGCGAAGCATAACAAGACCTCGGTGATGCTGGCCAAGGTTAAATCGGTCAAGACCATCATTACCCGCACCGAAAAAGAGGCTTTGATCCTTGAAGCATCTCTAATCAAAAAACATAAGCCCAAATACAATATCATCCTTCGTGATGACAAGAATTATCCGCTGATCAAGGTTACCGTCCAGGAAGAATGGCCGCGGGTGATGATGACCAGAAGAAGAAAGAGAGATGGAGCCAGATATTTCGGCCCCTATTCATCATCAAGTGCCATGTGGTCAACCCTGAAACTTATCTCCGCCGCTTTTCCTTTGCGGAAATGCAAGGGGGCCGTGGGTCGGGAGCGGAACCGCCCCTGCCTTAATCACCAGATGGGCAAATGTCTGGCCCCTTGCGTTGATCAGTCAGGCAATGAGGAATATCTGGAGCAGGTAAAAAATGTTATTCTGCTGCTTGAAGGACAAAGCAAGACCATCTTGAAAAAAATATCCGGCCAGATGCAGCAAGCGGCTGATAATCTGCTGTTTGAAAGGGCCGCCCAGCTAAGAGATCAAATGACTGCCATCTCAAAAACCCTGGAAAAACAGCTAGTTGTCAGTCAAAAAAACAAAAATCAGGATGTTTTTGCTCTATGCAGAAAAAATGCCGCCGTGGGCATCGCCATCATGCTAATCAGAGGCGGCATGATCAGCGGCAGCAGGTCATTTTTTCTCAAAGATTCATTCGGCAGCGATCAGGCAATATTATATCAGGTCATAAACCAATATTATAATCAGCACACCAACCTGCCGCCCAAAGAGATACTAACTCCTTTTGCCCCGGATTCATGCGGGCTGCTGGAAGAAAAATTATCGGATTTAATCCAGAGCAAGGTCATAATCAGCACCGCCCAGCGGGGCGACCGCTTAAAGCTGGTCAAGATGGCCCTGGAAAATGCCAAAAATATCTTTGATGAAAAGGAAAAACAACAGGCATCTTGGCAGGCCCTGGCCGCTGCTGCCATGAAAAAGCTAAATCTGACCAGAAGCCCGGAAACCATAGAATGTCTTGATATTTCAAATATATCCGGGCAAAATGCCGTTGGTTCTCTGGTCTGCTTTTATCAGGGAGAGCCGCATAAGGGCCGCTACCGCCATTACCGGATTAAAACCATTGACGGACCAAACGACTACGGCATGATGGAAGAGGTGCTTTACCGGCGGCTTTCCAAGGGCATGGAGCAGGAAAACCTGCCCGATCTTTTTGTGGTGGACGGCGGTAAGGGGCAATTAAATGTAGCCATCCAGATCGCCCTGGAGCTGGGTATTGCCGAGAAAATGGACTGGCTGGGGATTGCCAAGGAAAGAGACGGTGAGGGAGAAAAATTATATAAGCCGGGCCGGAAAAATCCGGTGCTGCTCCGCCCCCATGATCCGGTTCTCCTTTATCTAATGCGGATTCGCGATGAATCACATAGATACGGCATCACCTTCCACCGAAAATTGCGGAATAAAAATTCCCTGACCTCGGTACTGGACGAAATTCCCGGCATAGGTGCTGAAAGAAAAAAGGTACTGCTAAAACATTTCGGCAGCTTAAAGAGAATAAAACTGGCAACTGAAGCAGAGCTTACCAAAGCACCCGGCATCGGCAAGGAATTAGCCGGTGAAATTCACCGCCACCTGCAAAAAAGACAGGCAAGCTAACGGTTAGTTCAGGGGCGAGTAGAACGAGTCCGGTGAAACGACTTGTTAGCCTAATTGTCTTCCCAAGGGTTATAAAGTGTCCCCTTACTTATTTGCATATCCGAGACATTTCTGGTTACAATAATGAGATCATGATAAATACCTGTTGCAACAATTTGACCATCAATAATCGGCAATTATTTCCCTGCTAATTCTGATTGTGCTTGAATTTTGCCCCAAATGGCAGCCGTGGCTGTGTCAAAAGCAAGAATGCGATTGAAAAAGCGTTCTTCAAGATCATGAGCAAGCCAAGCATATAAAGTTGATTTCTTAGTACTGGAAGGCAATTTTTCAATACCTTTATAAATTTCACCTATCGTTAATGCACTTATGAACAAATTATTTTCATCAATACTTGAAATCCATTCTATCACACATGAATTTGGTTTCTTTTTTGAAAGTTCTGAAATAACGCAAGTATCCAAAAGGAATTTCATAGAAGAACCTCTCTCGGTTTCTCCTTACTACGCTCAATACACAAATCTTCTTGAGCTAAGGGTGAATCCTGAAAAAATTGCACTAAATTTTT
>PDWI01002839.1_pt1 | contig 25523 bp, 22 predicted proteins | sample 1430891 | NCBI WGS metagenome assembly PDWI01 (sample SAMN01162508, study PRJNA174530) | Oral metagenome, whole genome shotgun sequencing project. | biome: Marine environment; feature: Marine mammal; material: Swab sample of the gingival sulcus; isolation source: swab sample of gingival sulcus...
TAAGTATATTATTGTTATTCATCAAAGGAGGTTTATTATAACTAGATACATTAATATCCTTTTTCTCAATGTTATTAATGTCAGGAAAATCATTAAGACCTAAATCAATAGTAACGGATTCAACTTTAATCTTTCCATTAAGGTGAGCTGCTTCATCTGCATTAAATGTATATTGAACTGTATAATCATCAGCACCACTAACAACAGTACCGATTTCTTTATATCCTCCATACTGAATTTCACCAGCATTTATCCTATCAGTACCAAATTTTACACTTCTGCCCAATAGTCCATAACCGACTATAACGATATCTGCACCTGAGGATTTATAATTCATATCGTAGTTACGAATAAAATCCACACTCGTTATGTCAATAGGTTTAGAGCTTTCAGCTGCATAGCTGATTATTTGAATTACCCCAGATGTAAACAGCATAAGAAACACTAGCAACATTGAAATGCTAGTTCTAGCAAATGAATCTACAAATTTAAAATTAAATATATATTGCTTAAAGTTTCTCATGTTACCCCCTAGAGATAATTATTGATTTTTACGGTCTTTATAGTTTATATCGACACTTACAGATATATATTATATGAAATTTAAATGACAAATAATTCTATCTACAATATTACTATATTAAATTTACTAATATATCAGCTTGTGCTGATATCATTTAAAGCTTATAGTTCTTTCAAAGCTTTTTAATAAATTTCTAAATAAAAAATTTTATTTAGTCGGAGATTTGTATTAATCCATGCTTCTATATACACTTCTATTATATCTAAATATTTATGTTAAAAACTTTAAATATTTATGACAATAATAAAAAAACAAGCAGATACATAAGTATTCCACTTGATTTTTATTAACTTATATCAGTTTACAGTATCCTACAATAAGAATAAGACGAATATGAATATTTATCATGAGAACTATTTATCATGATAAATATTCATATAAATTTCATGTTCTATAATATAATTTATAAAACCCCATAAAAATCAGCTATTAAAGTGTAATAAATTTAAAAATTTTATAACCAGCATATGGGATTGTTTAAACTAAGCTCTAATAGGCTTTATATAATAAGTTCATTACTCTTTTAACTCAAATCTATACTTTTGCTTTACATCGGGATATTTTACCCTATCAACCTCAGAAACAAACATATCATAGGGTCTGGCATAAATGAGTCTATCTCCATATAAAGCCTGATATATCACTAGTTTTTCACCCGTTTCACTATGTTCAGCAATATGAAGGGTCTTATACTCCTTATTCTTAAAATGAGTATAAATTTTATTTAATTTTATTTGACGCATATTTGCTCCTTGTATAACTATGCTCTATTTTATAATTATGCATCTCACCATTCACATAATAAACTCAATTCTCAATAGTTTGACCAGAATTTTGCTGAAGTTGATATATCTCTTTATTTAAATATTTAACTTCCTTACTTAAACCATCATTTTCAATAAGTAAATAATTTATTTTTTCATCTTTATTTATATTTTCTTCTGTAATAAAATCAATTTGTTTTTCCATTTGAATTATATTATCATTCAAACTGTCAATCCTTTCATTTGAAGAATTGACTAAATCAAATATCTGAGTAACAAGAGTAACAGAAGCTACAACAATTCCTATTACGGTTAATATAGCTGCATTTTTTATCAATTCGGTAGTTCCACTAATTTTTTCAGCTTTTTCTTCATATCTTCTCGCATTTTTCTTAAACTTTTCTAACTCACTAGGAAGAGAATTTGCTACAGAATAATTAGTGCCTAATACATTATCTTTTAAATCATCAAATATCTGTTCTTTAAAACTTTTATCTTCAAAATTTTTAAATTTAATAACACTATCATTTTGATTATCATGATTATGCCGTGATAACTTAGTAAATTCAACTTGTATCAACTCTTCTTTATATTTAAACTCATAATCATTAGAGGTTAAATTATGCAAAGGTATGTGTAACTTTCCCTTAAACCCAGGGTCTACAATAGGTCCTGTTCCTAACAATAAACCCTTATAAACGTGTTTAACTTTTAAGTTAAATCTAAGAACCATATATTCTGGTATACTAAACTGTGGCTCTAGTTCAACAAATGCTATAGAATTCTTTTTTAATATAAATGAAGTTTCTTTACCTTCTTCTGCAAGTCCTAGCTCTACTTTACAAAAATCATCATCTTCCCAGTAATAACAATTATTACCAATGCTTACTGGATAAGTTGCCTCTTTTAACCTTTCAGGATAAAATGGATATATCATATTAGTAGCTTCAACATATTTTTTTATATGAAAAGCATTTAAAAGCGAAGAAGTGATATCTTCATAAGGATCTTTCACCATATAATTATTTTCTTCATTAATTTCAAATGCATCTATGTTATCTTGTTCATAAGCCATTTGTTTATTCCTTTTCATGTTCATGTTAATTATCTTTTTATCAATTTATATGGATCTACTCCGCAATAATCTACTTTTAACCCTATTTTCTTTTCTATTTTTAACAAAAACTTCTCAACTTCATCACTTATTTGATCGGCATCATGTATTGAATAATCGACATAATCCAAATGATTCATTACAACTATAGATGGCTTATTAACTCTAATAGCTTCTATAACCACATCTTCTGAAAATTCTGCCACTCTCCTTAATTTATTTGTAACTGATGTATACTCACTAATAGGAACATTACTCCCACTATTTTCCGTTATAAAATCCCATGAAACTTCTTTATTTAATTTTCCCGAATTTCCTCCTACACGTATTGGAAATGCCCTTATTGTTAAAATTATATCGGTTACATCAAAAGGCGATAATCCTATCTCTGACAAAACACTAGCAGCAGTAGTGTCCCTCGAAGTAACAAAAGGATATTCATTTGAATGCAACAAAGATAAACCAAATCCCTGTGTACCTTCAACTATAATATTCATATTATTAGAAATAGCATCTCTTAAATATTTTTTACTATCTTTTATGAAACTTGAGAACTCAGGATAATCACCCGCAAAAGATATTTTTTTATTTCTCATAACCCTATCTGAAATGCAAGCTCCCATTCCACTTCCAGTTGAAGAAATGGAGTCAATTAGTTCACTATTCAATTCAAACTTTATTTGTTCATCGGATATAATTGCACAATAAGGATCTATTACAAGATGTTCTTCATCTATACCTGACATTTCTAACTCTTTATATAAATTTTCCAAAGTAAAATAAGCACCACTTGGTATAACTGATATTATGCTATTATCCAATGATGGAGTAGGTAAAGTTTTAAACACATACTTTTCACCATCTTTATAAACTGTATGCCCCGAATTAGGTCCGCCTACCTTGATTGCAATATCTGCATTACTCTGCTTTGCAAAGTGATAAGCCACTTTACCTTTTCCTTCAGAACCATACTGCCCACCTACAATAATAGTTAATGGCATATTAAACTCCTTTATTTTTTATTAATAAATCTATCTTATTATATAAATCTTCTAATGTGCTATTATTCTTTATAATATAATCTGCCTTATTTTTTAATCGTGGAATACTTTTTTCTACATTATGAGATACTATTTCATCATACTTGTCATTATTCTTATCATTATACCTACTTACTCTTGTTTCATAATCACTCTCTATATAAATTAAAATGAAATTATTATAAAATTCTTCTTTTAAAAAAGTCATATCTTCCATATGACGAACACCATCAATTACAATATATTCCTGAGTGGTTAAATTTTTTATTAATCTGTTATTTAACCAATATTGCCCAAATTCATTATATATTTTTTCTCCCCAACTTTGTAATGTTTTCCTACTGATAGTCTCTCCTATTTCCTCAATATAATCAGAGATTACCTTACTATATCTAATGTATTTATATCCTGATTTTTCTATATATTTACCAGCTTCTGTCTTGCCTGAAGCAATAGGTCCGCACAGTCCAATAACCTTTGAAACCTGTTTATCTCTTTTATACATAGCAGGAATGATTAAATAATTCTCACTCCTACTTCCCAATTTATCATAGTAATCAGAAATAAAAAACTGACCAACTAAAGCCGAAGTAATAGCATCTAGTTCATCATGAGATACATTTTTTTCTATAAATTCTCCTCTTACACCAAAATCAATTAATCCTTTTTTTAAATAATGAATATCGGTTCTTTTACGAGGAATTTGTAATACATCTTGAGCCGCCCCTGGAAAACTTTCAATAACAGGTATACCTAATTTACGTAATCTATTTGATATCAGTATACCCCTTTGTGTTAATTTTTGCATACTAGGAATAAGAGCTGGATAAGCATTAACTCCTCTTTTTTTTAACTTTCTTTCACAAATTCTCATTATTCCTGCTGTTTGTCTATTAGGATCATCATCAAAAGCTGAGATTCGACCTTCTGGCAATGATAATGGTGAATCTATAGACACTAAATTACATTTGTTTTTAACAACATATTCAATAATATCATCATCAGAAAATATCAAGCTTGTCTTTACTTCATTTCCACAAATAAGAGCCACACCAGAAGGCTTTTTTTCTGAACCAGTCAAATCTATTCCAATAACAACATCATTAAATGAATCAGATAATATAGTATGTTTAAAAAAACTTATATTATTAGCAACACTTGTTTTTGCAATTTCTACTTCAATTTCATTGTAATTTAAAAAAACTTTTTTAAATTTACGCTTAAAAGGAATTGGTTTTCCAACTTTTGGAAATTTAACGCCATATATTTTATTATAAAATACATAATTTAACAAAAATACCATGCCTAATATATCATAACAATTATAATATAACAACTTTTCAAGACATTTATTATTATTATTTAAAAACCCATACCATAATGAAATAGCCTCTTTACCATCAGAATTTTCAATCGTTTTAGGTCTTTTAAACCCCAACTGATTTTCAATGAATTTTTGACCACCTGAAAAATCATACTTTTTCATTAAAAATCTTAAATCTATATGAGCTTTTTCATCCAAAAACTCCTTTAACTTAACATACTGTGATTTCAAAAAAGGCAAATCGAAAATACTTCCATTAAAAGTAACTATAACATCTATATTTTTTAAATCTTCAATAAATTCATTTAAATCATTTCCATATAAATGATGTTTATACTTTCCGTCAATATACCAACCTATAAGGGTAATATAAGAATATACTTTACTCAAACCGGTTGTTTCTATATCTAAAAACATAACTCTTTCAGGAAAAGAAAATGCTATTCTGTAGTATTGTGATTTATCTAAATTTTGTATAAAATTACTCAAATTCCCTTTTTTAAGTTCATCAATACTCCTAATAATTGGATTCTCCTCTTCAAAAAATTTAATTTGACAATAGTTTTTATCATACAAACTTTTTAAATTTAAAACACCTTTAATCCAATTTTTTTGTTCAGCACTCTCCGATATTCCTTTTAAATGAATTTGTGTATAATAAAGCAACATATCAGATATATTATTCATGTATCACTAACTCCATAAGCATAATAATAATTCTAGCTAACATTATCAATGCTATGCTAAATGTTTTGGAGTTCCCCTTTCAGCATACTTAGATATCTTTTCCTTTTCTTCTTTTCTTATTCTTTCAGCAATTTCTATTATTTTATTACATATCCACATATATGCAGTTGTATTTTTACTATAATCAGCTTCAGCATACATATTTATACGCCCATCTTCTCTCATTTTTTCAACTTGATGCATCGCTTCTTTATTTCCCCTAGGATATATAGCAAAAGTTGCACCATTGTTTTTATTAATAACTGAAAAAGCAGGAATATCACTGGGGCCATCTGCAATATAAATCATATTAAAAAACGGCACTCTTCTATCTTCCTCTGGTATACTTGTATTAACTTCGACTCCTTCATGACGATTTACCCCTTTATTTATTTCAAATAAAGCTCTAGTTTTACTAGTATTATCTATGGTATATCCTATTTCACTAATAACCCTATCCCCTAACTCATTATCATCTTCTATAAATTCACAACCCCAAACATCTTGAACATATTGCATTATCTCAGAACCTTTAATCACTTCAACCATACCTGTACTGACTATATAATGCTCAACTTTAATATCGTATTCTTGATAAATCGCATCTTTTTCTATTAAATCAGTTGTTCCTTTAAAAATATCCATTACCCCTGAATAAAATTTTAATTTTTTCCCAAATTCTCTTAACTTTTCATTATTTAATCCAGCAAATTTTCCCTTTTTAACATAATTAATAAAATGATTTAAATATATGGTATCAGGATTAACTTTAACTCCTTGCTCGTCTTTATATTTCTTAGGAAGCATAGAAACTTCATTCCAAAACTCCTTTGAATTAACTCCATATTCATCAAAAATAGGATCTTGCATATACCCATCCACCAAAGTCTTATCAAAATCCCATATTATAGCTATTATATTAGCCACACTTATTCACCTTCTTTCATATTCTAATTTGTTTTTACAAATCTACTTCAATTTATAAAAATCAAGAATATAATTTCTATTTGTATGGTATATTTAATATTACAAATTGTCAAATAAACTTAATTCTTAAAACAAACTTCTTAAAATAATTAATTTACAAATACCTATCATACATATAAGTCAATAAATTTACATCTTCAAGTACTTCAAACTATATACACCCAATTGGAATCACGATATTGTCCTCATCAATTGGAAAAATAATAGGACTCATAGAAATAACTGCCCCTTTTCCTTGAGGATACTTCAACGCATCTAAAACCGAAAAATTTTTAACAGCATCTTTTTTGGGATTAGTACTTTTTTTTATCTCTATCGGATGTAATTTCCCATTTTCTAAGATAATCAAATCAATTTTTCTGGCTTACTACCAAAAGCCATTAAAGCTGAACTTAAATTGTAAACACTATGTTATATGATTCATTCTTCGTATAATCTTTTTACTTCTCTGCCACCCTCTTTTTGAACTGTCGCAAATTTTGCGACAGTTGAATCATCCAATTCCTTATTTACATAATATGCTAGAAGTTATGAATTGCCAAATGAATTTAATTTTTATAGCAATTTTAAATACCTTTTATGTAAACTATATATACCTATATATAAAAATATCCCTACACATGAACCTAAGCTATCAAGTACTACATCTCTTATAGCTGGACCTCTCCCTGCCACAAATAATTGATGCAGTTCATCACTAATCGAATATACAATACAAAATACCAACACAATAGCTACATTTCTAATCAAGCTATTTTTAACAAAACTCTGCATAACCGCATTTGCAAATAATACACCAAGCACTAAATATTCAAAAAAATGCGAAAACTTTCTTATATAATGATTCCACTTATAAAGATTAAATTTACAACTTTTATCAGAAATAATCGTAACATTCTGAACCGTTTTTATAATCACTTTAGTTATACTCCCACTTAAATTATTAGATTTATCAACAACCTGTGCAGATAAATAAAATATTAAACCCATCCATAAAATAACTGCTATCCATGAAGTTATAACTATTATTTTCTTTGTCATATTACCTCGTTATTAATATTTATATTCATTTTTAATTAAATTCTCTAATTTTTAAACTACCCCTTATCCCCAATCGCTATTATTTACCTTGTCAAAACCGCAAGTACAAATCGTATAAATAAATTTAAAAAATTTATTTATACGATTTGTAGTTACGACCTTTTGTTACTAAAAAATAACAATAATGCATACATACATATAAACCAACCAATAACAATACCCGTATATTAGCATTTAATCGAGTTAGCCCAATTTTTTCATGAAAATTACAACCTAAACCAATAGTTTTTATCATAATCAACACAAATAAAATAAAAAATATATAGATTGTAAATTTCTTTAATATTGATGATAATATTGCTCTAATTTTCACAATTTCATCTCCATAAAAATTTATCATATAAAAATAAGTTTATACGTCAATGTAAAATGGATTTAATTTTATGACAGTTTTTTTATAAATTCTAAAATATATAAATTATGCTATATGAAATGATTATACTTCTAAACTAAATTTTTTATTATATAATATTTATATTATCTTTAATATACTTAGCTACACTGTTTATTTCCGGAAATAAATATGCTTGATTTATTCCCATTTTATCTAAATCTTTTCTTATTTCTCTTCTATTATCTATAATATACACAATTTTTTTGCCATCATTTCTATTTTCATTAAAATTAGATTTTAATCTATAAATATTTAAACCTTTATAAATATAATCTTTATTTTCTCTAAATTGCCTCTCTGAGTAAATATAATCATCCAAACCACATAATATAAATGAACCTTCTTGATTTTGAATACGCTTACTGTTTTGAGCTGTTTTTATAAATATATTTAACAATAAATCCTTAGGTTCTATTTTATTTTCAAATCCTGAACGTTCTTGATTAATTTCATGTACAAGTCTCTTAATATCTTTCTTAGTATTAAATTTTTTAATTATTTTTTCTTTTACATGTATCTTTTCACGTTCATTATGTGCTAATTTATACATATTACACTGTTCACTATAATTAAATAATGGTAATGAAGATAATATTGCAACTGTATCACTTGAAGTATATTTTATTTCTTCTCTTTTAACACAAAATACAATAACTTCTCCTAAAAAGTCATCAGCAAAATGTTCAAAATCTTGAACTGCAAAATACAATGCCACTAGATAGTTATGTGTAATGTCTAAAAGCCTAGTTGGCAACCCATAATGTTGCATTTTAGATAGAATATCAATATGATTTTGTTCTGTACTCAATTCATTTGGGAATCTGACCTGTAATTCTTTATATAACTTTTTTTCTTCTACATACAGTTCCTTACTTCTAAACAAAGAAGGCAAAAGTTCAAAATCTAATCTTTCATGCCCCCTAAAAAACAAATTATATTTATTTTCTTTATCATATGTTTTATTTAATAACTCTCTAATCTGATATATATAACTATCAATAGAATTTATTTCTCTTATTTCCACTTTATTAGCATCATATATTATGGCTTGATCTATTATTGCACTTTTGTCATGATTAGATTTATTATCTTGAATATCTTCTTTTTTATTTTCATCATATTTTTGAGAAGAATATAATTCTAATTTAAGATAACTCCCACTTTGATTTAAACTTTTCCCATATATTTTATTTAATATTTCTATCAGTTCTACAATAGCATTCTGACAATCTTTTTTCCTTTTATAAAACCTATAGCAGTAATATATTAAATAAAAAAGACTATCATTATCTAATTTTTCAGGCTCTGTATCTTTTAATTCATTATCTAATTTTTTTAAATTTTTTTTAACAATTTTTTTAGCTAATTCTTCATTATATTCAGCTTCTTTAATTGGATAATCTTCACAGAACAAATTAGCTACTGCTGACTTCTTTTTTTTCAATAATTTTTTAATTGATTTTCTATTTTTATATTTAGTTGAATAAAAAGCCACCATATAATAATATCCATCATCTAATATTCTATTTATAACAATCTTTTTGAATGCATACTTGACATAACTATTATTTAAACATTCTTCCCAATAATTTTTTTTATTATCATTCATATTTTAATCCTTATAATTTATTATATCTATCATAAAATATATAAACTACATATCCCCATACATCTTTTCATAATACTTAACATAATCTCCTGACAAAACATTTTCTATCCACTTTTTATTATCTAAATACCACTGTATAGTTTCTTTGATGCCCACTTCAAATATATATTTAGGCGACCAACCAAGCTCTGTTGTAATCTTAGTATTATCAATAGCATAACGTCTATCATGACCAGGTCTATCTTTTACATATGTTATTAAATCTTCCGACTTGCCTAAACTCTCAATAATCAACTTAACTATTTCAATATTAGCCTTTTCATTATTTCCACCAATGTTATAAACTTCTCCAAGTTTCCCTTTATGAATTACAGTATCGATAGCCTCACAGTGATCGGATACATGAAGCCAATCACGAATTTGCATACCATCACCGTAAACTGGCAAACTCTTTTCGTTTAAACAGTTATTTATCATAAGTGGTATTAACTTTTCTGGAAATTGATAAGATCCATAATTATTACTACATCTAGTTATATTTACAGGCATTCCAAAAGTTTCACTATATGCCCGTACAATCATATCCGCACTTGCCTTAGATGCCGAATATGGGCTATTAGGACTAAGTGGCGTAGTTTCAGTAAACATACCAGTCTTCCCTAACGCCCCATAAACCTCATCAGTAGACACTTGAAGGAATTTTACGCCATTTTTATACTCTTTGCAGTATTTATCATCAGGATTTATCTTCCAATATTTTTTAGCAGTATCGAGTAACACCTGTGTTCCCAAAATATTTGTCGTAAGAAAAATTTCAGGTTCTTCAATACTTCTATCCACATGAGATTCAGCAGCAAAATTAACAACATAATCTATAGTATTACTCTCAAAAATATTATCAATTGCTTTTCTATCTCTAATATCCACTTTCATAAAAGTATAGTTTGGATTTTCAGAAACTTCAGCTAAATTTCCCAAATTCCCCGCATATGTCAAAGCATCAATATTTATTATTTTATAATCAAGATGTTTTTTAAGCATTAGCTTAACAAAATTACTACCGATAAATCCTGCTCCACCTGTTATTAGGATTGTTTTCATGATATTTGCTCCTCACACAAACTCAAAATATACTTGCCATATTCAGTTTTTTCATAATCCTGACCTAATTTATATAACTCTTCTTTAGTTATCCAACCATTTCCATACGCAATTTCTTCAAGACAAGCAATATAAAGCCCTGTTCTTTTTTGAATAGTTTTAACAAATTCTGACGCATCGGCAAGTCCATCATAAGAACCCGTATCAAGCCAAGCAAATCCACGACCTAAAAGTTCTACCTTTAATTTATTATCAACTAAATATGTTTTATTTAAATCAGTAATTTCTATTTCACCACGAGCTGACGGTTTAAGAGCCTTAGCTCGTTTAACCACAGAATTGTCATAATAATATAAACCTGGGATAGCATATTTTGATTTAGGAAACTCTGGCTTTTCTTCTAAAGACACAACATTATAATCATCATCAAACTCTACAACACCAAATTCCTTCGGATTATTAACATAATAACCAAATATAACCGCACCATCTTGTACATTAGATGCAGATTCTAATATCGGACCAAATCCTCTACCATAAAAAACATTATCCCCTAATATAAGACATACACTATCTTTACCAATAAAATCTTCTCCTACAATAAAAGCATCTGCAAGTCCACGAGGTTTTTCTTGTATCTTATACTCAAAACTCATTCCCAAATGAGAACCATCACCTAGCAAATTCTTATACAAATCTAAATACTCTGGATTAGTAATTATGAGCACCTCTATAATTTTTGACAACATTAAAACGCTAAGTGGATAATAAATCATTGGTTTGTCATAAATTGGTAAAAGTTGTTTACTAACTCCCTTTGTAATTGGATATAATCTTGTTCCAGAACCACCTGCTAAAATAATGGCTTTCATGACTTCAACCTCTTTCTTAACTATTAATGTTAAATATAATTTTAATTACCAATTATTTTTCTCCATTTTATACACACTTTTATTTTACAATATACTCTAACACTAATTTTGTATTTGTACTACAACCAATAGATTTCTTAAAATGAGCCAATCCTTCATTTATTATGCCATCTTCACTAGCTGGTCCGATATCCAAATATTTTTTACCTATACTACTATAAAATTCAAATAATTTTGCATTTAATAAGTCCATAGCTCTCAAATCTCTATACTCAAAAATATCTCCTAAATATATGACTTGACTGATATCTTTAGTAACATCAAATACAAATGATGCTGCAACATCTTTATTTTCATATGTTACAACAAATACTCTTATGCCCATATATTTCATGCTAATTAAATCTTCCATCTGTTCCATAGAAATATGAACTGGATAACCCATTTTTTCATGATTATCTTTTATGACATTATAAGCTCTTTCAAAATTTTCTATATTTATTTCTTGAAATATCAAATTATTTTTTATAGCCATCAAATAATTATTCTTCTTTTTCTTATACACACATTTTGCAATATACTGATCCATATTTTCAAATTTGTTCAATTCAAAATAATTATTTAATATAATTTCACCGACCTTAAATCCCTCACTAACAAATGCAGCTGCGAGAGTATTAATTAATTCTCTATTATAAATATCAGGTGGCAAAGTGAATCTTATTTTATTAATATTTTTTAATTTAGCAAATATTTTAATGCCTTTAATTGTCAAAATAGCTTCAATTATTTTGAATTGCTCTTTTAAATATATTAATGAAAAAGGAGAAGAATATGGCGATTTTAATTCTTGTTCATTATTCATAGCCCCTAAATAACAAAAACTTATTATTTTTCCGTTAGACTTAACAAACAATTTATATACTGTATCAGCAAATTTTTGATGATATTTATGAAAACCATATGTATCATAAATAATCTCACACATAAATTTAGGTAAATTAACCCCCTTATCCAGACCTTCTGTCAATTCACATTTATCTACATCATATACATAATCAATTATCATCTCAAATTACCTTCCTATCAATTTATATAATTATTTTTCACTATATATATTTATTAATCACATCTATAATATATTTTATTTCATCGTTTGTCATCCCCTCAAATAGTGGTAAACTAACTATATGATCCGAATAATTTTCTATTATAGGAAAATCACCTTTATTAAATTTCAAATATTTATATGCTTTTGTCATATGAGGTGGTATAGGATAATGAATTTGTGTTGAAATCCCATTATCTAAAAGATACTTCTGAAACTTATTTCTACTTTCTACTCTAACTACAAATAAATGCCAAACATGTTCAGAATTTTGGCGAATTTCAGGCAAATTTACTAAATTATTTTTAATATTTTCTAAATATTTTTTAGCAATATTTTCTCTTTCAGATCTCAATTCAAGATAATGTTTTAACTTAACTGATAATAAAGCCGCCTGTATTTCATCCATTCTAGAATTTACTCCTAAAATTTCATTCTCATACTTAACCTTACTACCATAATTTCTAAGCATTTTAATTTTTTCATATAGTTTTACATTATCTGTTACTATAGCTCCACTATCTCCAAATGCACCTATATTTTTAGTAGGATAAAAACTAAAGCAACCTACATCTCCAAAACTACCAGTAACTTTACTCCCAAATTTGGCACCATGACTTTGTGCACAATCTTCTACAAGATATAAGTTATATCTACTTGTAATTTCTTTTATTTTTTCCATATTAGCCGCTTGACCATACAAATGAACAACTAATATTGCTTTTGTTTTAGATGTTATCCGCTCTTCAATTTTATCTGCATCGATATTATAATATCCATCAGCTTCTACAAATACTGGTGTAGCCCCATTTTCAGTTATTCCTAAAACCGAAGCTATATAAGTATTTGCAGGAACGATCACTTCATCACCTTTACCAATTTGCAATGCTCTAAAAGCTAAAATCAAAGCATCCAATCCAGAATTTAAACCCACACAGTATTTTGACCCTATAAAATTAGCAAACTCACTTTCAAATTTTTCAACATTTTTACCAAGTATATACCACCCTGATTCCAACGTTCTAATAACTGCATCATCATATTCTGTTTTATATTTGAAATATCCCCTATCTAATTGATTAAAATTTATTTTCATTTTTCATATCCTTTTTCATATACTTTATTACAAAACTTTATATTTTTAATATACTCTAAACCCTCTAAAGTAACAATATACACTAAATAGTATAGTGTAGCAAATTAAAACCACCAAAAATACGCACTTACAGTGCTAGTTAACATGACTATTATAGTCAACGGATATCCGAATCGTACAAAATCTCCAAATTTATACCCACCTGCACCATATACCATAGTATTTGTCTGGTAACCATAAGGTGATAAAAATGCCGATGACGCAGCAATAGCTAACACTAATAAAAATGGTCTAACATTATAATTAGTCAAAGAAACAATTTCATAAACAATAGGAAGTGCCAAAATAGCAGCAGCATTATTTGTGATAATAGTTGTAAAAATATTGGTTATTATAAAGACCAAAATAAGTAATAAATACGGATGTAAAACTAGAATAATCGGCTTGAGCATATGTGCTATAAATGCAGCAGTTCCCGTATTAGAAATAGCCTTTCCAATAGCAAAAGAAGAAGATATTAAAATTATAGTCTTATAGTCTATCATCTTTAAAGCATCTTTAATTTGAATAGTATTAGTCAATAACATAAATGCAACGCCAATAATAGCAGTATGTAAAATATTCAAATTAAAAAATACAGCTAATAAAATCGTTCCAATAAACGCAATAAATGGATACCAGCTCTTTCTATCATACTCCACTTGCTTTCTATTTTCAGTTGATATAATAGTAAATGCAGGATTCTGCTCAATATGTCCTATCATACTTTTATCAACAATAAGTAACAATATATCCCCTAACATAGGTCTAATAGCACCTAATTTTCCTTGTAACCTACTTCCATTTCTAATAATTCCTATCACCACTGCATTATACTTTTCTCTAAAATTCAACTCTTTGATACATAATTTTGGTTTTCCTAAATATTGAGTTAATACCGCTTCTAAAATAACAGTATTATCATGATTAAAATAATTAGAATTAAAATCTTCATCAGTTTCTAAAATCAAATTATCTATCCTTTTTAGTTCATCTATCTGATCAGTTTGTCCAGCAAAAACTAAAATATCTTCTGCAAATATTTTTTCGTCTGGTGAAACAGGAAATATTTTATTATTATTCCTTTCAATTTCAACTAAGTAAACCCCTGATAAATCCCTTAGATGTGCTTGTTTTATGGATTTATTAATGATGCTAGAATTTTCTTTAACAATAAACCTCAATAAATGCTCATTTGTCTGTTTTATACTATTTTCTAAAATCAAACTATTATCTGGCAATCTTTTTTTATAATAAAAATAAATATATGCCATTCCCAAAATCACAACTGGTAAAGAAACTTTGGTTATTTCAAAAAAACCTAATACTGGTAAGCCCATTTCTTCCATTAGACCACTAATTACTAAATTTGTAGATGTTCCAATTAAAGTTAAAAGTCCACCTAAAATTGATAAATATGATATTGGAATCAACAATTTTGAAACACTTACCCCAGTTTTAACAGATATTTTTTTTGCTATGGGTATAAATATTGATACAATAGGTGTATTATTCAAAAATGCAGACAATCCTACAATAGATACAAATAATTTTAAAGGATTAAATGTCTTATCACTAAGTCCATTAAAGCTTGTAACATCTTGAAATAACGAAGATTTTTCAACTGCACCTGCAATGATAAACAATATCGCAACAGCCAATACTCCTTTATTAGAAAATCCACTAACCGCTTCATCTATACTTATATAACCTGCTATTAAAAATAATGCTATTGCTAAGATAAAAACTTTTAACGGGTCATATACTTCATTTACAAGCAATACCATCATAACTATAATAGTCAATATAGTAATTACTATCGCCATGGTATCCTCCAGAATTAATTATTATTCTATAAACCCCAATATTACTCAATATATGATGTCAGTTTTTTCATAAGAAAATCCATGGATTCTTCAATCGAACAATTAGCCGTATCAATTATAATATCAGGATTTTTAGGTTCTTCATACGGACTAGAAATGCCTGTGAAATTAGGTATTTGACCATCTCTTGCCTTTGCATAAAGTCCCTTAACATCTCTTTTCTCACATTCATCTAAAGGAGTATTAACATACACTTCTATATATTCATCACCTATTATATTTTTAGCATTTTCTCTATCACTTTGATATGGAGATATAAAAGAAGTAATCACAATTAGTCCAGCATTATTCATCAATTTACAAACTTCAGCAATCCTTCTTATATTTTCAACTCTATCAACTTCTTTAAAAGAAAGATCCTTATTTAAACCATGTCTAACATTATCACCATCAAGTAACATAGTATGTTTTCCCATAGCAACAAGTCTTTTCTCCACCTCATTTGCTAGGGTAGATTTGCCAGAACCCGATAATCCAGTAAACCATATAGTTAATGGAGTTTGCAATTTTTGTTTAGCTCTTATCTTTTTTGTTATATCCGTATCTTGCCAAAAAACATTTGTAGCTCGTCTAATACTATTATCGATCCTCCCACACGCTGAAGTCATATTCGTTAGTCTATCGATAAAAATTAAAGAACCTATTGCCTTATTTTTAGCAAATACATCAAAGACCATATTTTCAGATAAAGCAACATCACATACTGCCATTTCATTTTTACATAATCTATCAGTTGGAATATGGTTTCCTGTATTAATATCAATTTTATATTTTATATTCATTACAGTTCCTGGTAATGTATTAGTTCCAACTTTAATTAAATAATTACGTCCTTCAACAAGTTCAACATCATCCATCCACAATATAGTAGTTGTAAACATATCAGCAACTTGGAGTTCTGTATTATTAACTAATACACAACCTCTTGACACATCAACTTCTCTATCTAACTGAATCGTAATAGGCTGTCCTACACTCGCCTCATTAACATTTTTATCACAAACAAGCAGATTTTTAACTCTAGCCTTTTCATGACTAGGTAAAGTTAAAATCTCATCCCCTAATTTAATTAAACCAGATTCAATCTGACCTTGAAAACCTCTAAATTTATGATTAGGACGACTAACTCTCTGAACAGGGAAAATAAACTTATCACTATTCATATTAACAGAAACATCTATTCTTTCAAGATATGACAATAAAGATAAATCTGTATACCATAACATATTGTTAGATTTTTTTGTAACATTATCTCCTTCAGTTGCTGAAACTGGTATTGCCTGTATACTCTCGACATCATATTTAGCAGTAATATCTACAAACTCATCTCTAATCTGTTCAAATATAATTTGATTATAATCAACCAAATCCATTTTATTGACTGCCAAAACAAAATGTTTTATTCCCATCAAAGCACATATTCTAAGATGTCTTTTAGTTTGAATAAGTAGCCCTTGAGTAGCATCTACTAGAATAACTGCTAAATCGGCAAAAGACGCTCCTACTGCCATATTTTTTGTGTACTGCTCATGCCCTGGAGTATCAGCTACTATAAACGACCTATAATCTGTAGTAAAATATCTATAAGCAACATCAATAGTAATCCCTTGTTCTCTTTCAGCCATTAATCCATCCAATAATAAAGAATAATCAATAGCTCCATCTCTACTTCCAACTTTACTATGAAGTTCTAACGCTTTTTCCTGATCAGAAAAAATAAGTTTTGCATCATATAGCATATGCCCTATTAATGTCGACTTTCCATCATCTACGCTTCCACAAGTAATAAATTTCAGCAAAGAGCGTGAATTATCATCTTCCTTTAATAACATTTAAAAATACCCCTCTCTTTTACGTCTTTCCATACTCGCAACAGCTTCTTGATCTATAACTCTACTCGTTCGTTCTGAAGATACTGCACCTAAAGTTTCTTCAATAATAGCATCCAAAGTATCTGCATCTGATTCAACCCCACCAGTTAGCGGATAACAACCTAATGTTCTAAATCTAACTTTTTTCATAATAACTTTTTCATTTTCTAATAACTTCATTCTATTATCATCGACCATAATTATATTGCCATCTCTATACACAACTGGCCTTTCTTTAGCAAAATACAAAGGTACAATTTCTATATTTTCTCTTTTTATATACTGCCATATATCTTTTTCCGTCCAATTTGAAATGGGAAATACCCTCATACTTTCACCCTTATTTAATCTAGTATTGTACAATTTCCACATCTCAGGTCTTTGATTTTTAGGATCCCATGCGTGTGCATTGTTTCTAAAAGAGAATATCCTTTCCTTAGCCCTAGATTTTTCTTCATCTCTTCTCCCGCCACCAAATGCTGCTGTAAATTCGTATTTATTTAAACCCTCTTTTAAAGCCTCCGTTTTCATAATATCTGTATATGCTCCACCATGTTCAAAAGGATTTATCCCTTTATTAACTCCATCCATATTGGTATGCACTAACATTTCTATTCCAAGTTCTTTTGCACGTCTATCTCTAAATTCTATCATTTCTTTAAATTTCCATGTTGTATCTATATGCATAAAAGGAAATGGTGGTTTTTCAGGATAAAATGCTTTCAATGCTAAATGAAGCATAACAGAACTATCTTTCCCTATACTATATAACATTACTGGTTTTTCACACTCTGCCGCTACTTCTCTTATAATATAAATAGCCTCTGCTTCTAATTGATCCAAATGTGATAATTTTTTCATCATAAATACCTCTTAAACCCAAATATTCTCTTTCCTATTAACAATATAGAAACCTTTATCATTTAAATTTTTTTCTCTATTATAAAACATATTACTTCCATCCATCTGTCTAAAAATTCCTCCAGCTTCCTCAACAATACATTGCATTGCAGCAGTATCCCATTCTGAAGTTAAGCCAAACCTATAATACACATCTGCCTTAGCTTCAGCTACCATACAGCCTTTCAAAGAACTTCCCGCTGAAATTATATCGCTAATAATATCATTCTTTTTAGAAATTAAATTCTTTTCTTTTTCTGATGAATGCGACCTACTTCCAACCCAAATTATATTATCAATCTTATTTGAGACCTTTAACCTATAAATTTCTCCAGTTTTTAAATTTTCACAATATGAGCCTTCATTATAACTCCCATAATAAAGCTTATTAATAACTGGAGCATAAATCATGCCAAAAACTGATTTGCCTTTATAAGATAAAGCAATATTGACTGTAAATTCACCTGTTTTATTGATAAATTCTTTTGTCCCATCAAGTGGGTCAACAATAAAACAATACTCATTATTTAATCTGGATTTATCATCTTTTAGTTCCTCTGACAACATCGCATAATTAGGATATTCTTTTGTAAGTGCAGAAACAATAATATCATTAGCTTTTTTATCAGCTAAAGTTAAAGGAGAATTATCCTTTTTATACTCAACATGAAAATTCGTATCATAGATTTGTATTATTGATTGTCCAGCCTCGAGCATAATTCTTTTAATTAATTGTTCATCTATCAGCAATATTATCACACATCCTTATTTACACGAAAATTTTATATTAATCTCTTCTAAAACACCCAAAATAATTTAACATCAAAATATTTTTTAACAAGAATGTATCCCATAATATTTAAAAATCCCACAGATATCATACTCGCTATAGCTGCTCCATCAATAGACAATATCGGAATCAAAATCCAATTTAAAATTATATTTATAAAAGCTGCAATACCAGTTCCTATTAAATTCCATTTAACCCTACCCGTCATAGAAATCATATACCATACACTACCAACAGCACTATTTATAAGTTGACCAACCGATCTAAATATAACTACATTAGTCGCTATTAAAAATCCAACTCCAAAAAAAGATAAAATATACTTAGTTAATATTAATATAACAATTATAGCAAAACTAGAAAAAGCCATTAGACTTCTAGCAGATATTAAATACATTTTTTTTAATTTATCTATATCATGCGAATGATAATATCTACTAATTTGTGGTGCAAATACTATATTAAATATAGTTAAAAATATAGATGTAATCGTCGCTATCTTAACTGCAACACTATAAATACCTATATCATTCATAGATACATAGTTTTTTAACATTATAATATCTATCTTATCCATCAATACAGACATAACTGATGTAAATAACAACGGCAATGAATATAATATAATCTTTTTATCAATTGACATGATTTTAAATTTTGATTTAAATAAAGCAAAAAAAATAAACACAGATATCAAAAATCCCACTGTATAAGATATTACAACACCTTGTTTAACACTAATGTAAAAAAATATTGCCAAAAAAATAAGAGTTATGCACTGATTAAAAAAAACATTTATTATATAAAATTCTTTAATTTTATTATATATCCTACTAATAGAAAAGAAAAAAGTATTATTAACATAAAGGATATACATGGGTATATATTTTATATCCAAATACCCTAGCAACATGGCTATTATAGCAAAAATAACAGACACCAAATTTATTATAAATAGTACTGCTAAATTATACCTATCTCCCACCTTAGGGCTAAAATATATCAATCCATTATCTAGTCCTAATATAGATAAAACAGACAAGAGCTGAATTATGCTTAAATAATAAGCATACTCTCCATATATATGTGCATCAAATAATTTTACTGTTATAAAAGGTAAAATCATAGCAAAAAAACTATATGCCGCTGTACCAAAAAATGATATCCCAACTTGTTTTCTAAAATTTATATCCATCTTATCCTCTAAAAAATTACACCTTCACTTAATATATATTTAAATTTATTAAATTATATTAAGCTTATTTTTAAAATTCTCTATTTCCACCTCTGAATAAAAATGTTTGGCTAATTTTGAATCGTACATTTTCTTTATATAATCACTATCAAACTCAATTTGATTTTTAAAATCTTTATATATTGAGTTATACCACTTATCTGTACTAATATTTTCATTTATAATTTCAAATTTATCTACACCGATAAAATTTGCTATCACATCAGACATCTCATTTAATTTTTCTAATTTTATTAATAATAAATCTATATTCCCTTCAGATATTATTTGATATCCCTTTTCCTTATCAAATTTATATTTATATATATCTAATTCAGTAAATTTTTTAAATTCGTCATCAAACCAATTAATAGAAAACTCATGATTAAACTTTGTAAAATAATCATTTATAAAAAAATCTAATCCAAAATATTCACTGTTAATATATATCTTTTTTTCTAAATTTTCTCTATACATTTCATAAATAGGAAACTGGATTTGCTGAAAATAATGTGCAATATCCCTTGAAACTGGATCTCTAACTAAGGATATAATCTTTGTTTTTTTGTTTTTAAATCTTTTTCTAACTAAGCTCGCGACATATTTAGTGCTAAAATACCCTTTTAACCTCTTAATAAATTTCATGTGAACAGCATCTTTATAAAATTTATAATTTCTATATAAAGTATCATTCATCTCCTTATAAAATGAGTGAACCTGAATATTATTTATATTAATATTATCTAATGATTTAATAATAGTTGAAGAACCTACTTTTCCCATCTGAAAAACAAAAATAAGGTCATCAGAATTATAAAATTTTTTATAGTATTTAAATTTTGATAAAGATTTAATCATTTTACTTCCTTTCAAACTATATTCACTCAAACACAAATAAATGCTAATCGTTTGCCTTTTAATAATTATATTTTGCTAATATATTTTAAAAAATCATCATAATTTCGAATATAATCTTCTTCTTCATAATAATCAGAAGCCGCTACACATAAAACTGAATCCTGCTTTTTCCAAATCATTGAACGCCATACTCCGACCCCCACCAACAACAATTTTTCAGGTGAATTTAATTGATAACTTTGAATTTCTGCTCCATCATCTAATATCACTTCTATTTCTCCAAACGGGCACCATAAAACTTGTTTTAATTTTTTATGTGCATGCATACCACGCTTAACTCCAATAGGAACATCATAAATATAATAAATCCGCTTTATATCAAACGGGATTTCTTTATTTGTTTCAAAAAATGAAAGCGTTCCAATATCTTTGCCCAAAATTGCATCTAAAGTAATAATTTTATTCATCTTATCTCTCCTTGTTTATATCACTTATAACGTCTAAAAAAGAAACTAATTCTTCTTAAAATAATAACAATAGCATGAATAAATTTATTATCAGTTTTTCCTTGTAAATCTAATATTAACATAACTAACTTTAAGCGTATAAATTGAAAATACATCTTTTCTTTTTTCATAGCTGGTATAACTTCATTTTTTCTAAAGTCTCTTAAATTTTCATATTCCAGTTTAAATCTCTTATCGCTATTTGTATTAGCCAATTTATTAACTCTATACTTAATAGTATATTTATTTAATAATTTAAATTCATATCCTAATTTAGATAACTTTACTAAATAAGGATAATCCTCTACCATTTTATATTGTTCATCCAAAAATCCAACCGTTCTAAATAAATCCGCATCATACATACAACCTACCTGTAAACTAAAAGGCATTTTCCCTTTAAGTAAAGCTTTATATTGTTCTTTTTTAGAGAATGCAAAAAAAACATTATATATATTTTTATCCATTTCAATAATATTTTGGAGATCTAAAGTATTCAATTTATCTGTAAATAACTCTACTCTTGAAAAAGCTATTTGTAAAGAATTACCCATCATAAATTCTACAAAATATTCAATCCCCCTATCTAAAATAATATCATCACATGCTAATAATATAACATATTTGCCTTTAACATATTTTAGACCTCGATTAGTATTTACAGTAATCCCTTCATTTTCATTTGATTTAATTAATTGTACATTATTGAATATATCACCATTATCTTCTATCCATTTTTCTGCTAATTTTACAGTCGAATCTGTAGAAGCATCATCTGTTATTATCAATTCAATGTTTTTATAAGTTTGTCTTTTAACACTTTCAAGAGTATCTATAATATATTTTTCTGAATTGTATGCAACCGCTACAACGCTAACCAACTCATTCACGCTAAGTTCCTTTCCTACAACTACCATCACTAATTTCTTTTTATTAATTCTTCACAAATTTTATTCTATAATTTTATATAGATTTTTGCAAGCATCCTATTCAAATACTTTTGCGTTGTCATTTATTCCCTAATTAGCTTTGCAACTAACTCACAAGAGATTTCTAAAATTAATTGAACTAATAAATTTCATTTTTAATTATTTTATCCTAAATTATCGTAAGCTTTTATATGCTATTTTTTATAAATCCTATCATTAAGATAATTAAAAGAAAATATAATAAAATATATAATAACAGCATTTACTGGCTGATAATTAGTAGCTCCACCAATTAACATATTAAATAATAGTATAATAATAAAACTAGCATAACTTATTTCTTTATAATTTTTATTTTTAAATACAATATTATTTTTAAATGTTATAAAAACAATTCTTAATAAAAAATACAAATATATTACAAAATGTATAATTCCTCCTGAAAATATTAAATCAAAATAGTTATTATGAGCCATTCGGTATTGAGGATTTCCCATAATTCCTGCCAAAGATGGAAACCCTATACCAAATATCCAATCAATCATTTCCATTTTATTTGATTTTACAACCATCGAAGGTAACTCCCACAAACGCCACAACAAATCACTTATAAGTTCCATTTCATCATTACCTATTAGGGTATATCTAATACTTTTTTCAACAATACTAATAATTTCTGAATTTCTAAATATAAAATACCCTGATGTAACAATAATCATACTTACTATTATTATGACAATTTTTTTATATGCTTTTTTATCATTAATAAAAAAGATGTATAAGAGAATGCTAATAATAACATTCACTACTGCTGCTTTCTGCATCCCTGCCAAAGACCCTATTAAAATAATTAAAATAAAAATTATTTTTTCTTTTTTATTAAAAAAATTATTGCCACTATTAAGTAAAAATACAAAGCTCATTCCACATAAAGTTCCTAATGCATTTAAATTTCCAGCTAAAGAAGCATACCTCATTACTCCTGCTCTAATGTATGGTTCTTCAACAAAAGGCAAAGGTCCTATAATTATTTGAAGAAGAATAGATGCTGATGAAATTAATATAAAAATAGTAAATAATCGAACCATCTTCTTTATTAAAATTTTATTATAATCTCTATATAGATAGCAAAATAGAAAATAAGGAAAGGTAATTGCATACCTGCCTATAGAATTTAAATATGCATCCATATTCATTCTTGTCAAACTAATAATTGGAATCCATAAAATAGAAATCAAAAAAAATTTTTTTAGTAATCTGTACACACTACTAGGCAATTCAAACAAATTATTAGTTTCAACAATTAATGAAACATATAACCATCCATATGAAATAAATAATACACCAACATAAACTGCTGTATTAATATTTCTTAAAGTTTGAAATAATAGAACCACGGTTGTAATGTATAGTGCTTTTTGAGTTTGTGTCATTTTTTTCCCTTAAATCATTATATTTATTAACATATTAATTATTTATTATTAAAAAACCATAACCTGCTAATTTATATCACTAATCGGCTAAAAATTTGTGTCCTAAACATATTAACTATTGCCTAATTCTCTTGTCCAAACCTAAAACAGTATACAACTTAATACCCACTTCAAATGCCCACGAATTATTTTTATATTTTCTATAAACTTTGGGCAATTCATAATAACCACGAAGCTCTTCTTCTGTAATTTTAAGTTTATCTGCTACTTCTTTAAACAATTCTTTTGCATCTTCTTTTGAAACTGCTGGCCTTTTAAGTTTTTCAAGAGCTTCTTCTCTAGTCATTTGACAAGTAACAACCAAACTAGACAATTGAGCTTTTCTCATATCATATCCAAAACGCGTAGGGAGCCACCACCCATTGATAAATTTAGTTATCACATCCTCAAAATGCTTTTCTTCATATGGTATGTAGCCATATTCTTTTTTTAAAGTATCAATCATTTCTTTTTTAGTAAATGGAATATAATTAAGAATTTGTATAGTTTTTATACCTTTTACATATGGAAGCCAAAATTTATGTTTAAATCCTGTAGTATATATATATTTGTTTGTTTTAAAATTTTCATGTTGTTTTAAAACATCTTTAACATAAGTTTTATCTGCTGTTTGTCCACAATCTTCAAACCAAGACGCTGGATCTGATACAACTTCTGTGCAAATATTATATCCGTTAAATATATATTTCACACCTAGCTCTTCTGCAAAATTATCTACTTGTGCAATAAAAGCATGATCTTGAGGAACATCTAAACCAGAAAGTCCAGTTTTAAAAAATGCTATTTGCATTCTTCTGACTTCTTCGAAATCAAGTTTATTTATATGGAGTTTAATATCCAATTTATCACATATTTTATTTATATTATCCAAAGTATTAGGCATATTCCAACCAGCATCTACATGAAAAACAAAAGGTCTAAGTCCAAAATCTTTTACAATTTTATGTAACATAAAAGAACTATCAAGCCCGCCACTCATTCCTAAAATGCAATCATAATCTTTTCCTTTTCCATCTTCTTTTATTTTATTTATAATATCGGTAAGTTCTTGTTCATGACCATTCCCATGATTCCACCATGGTAAAATTCTTTCTTTATAATCTCTACATCTGTTACAAACTCCATCTTCATCAAAATTTATATATTTATCAGTTGTATCCATAACACAATTAGTACAAATTTGATATTCTCTTTTATT
>PDWI01006527.1_pt1 | contig 25520 bp, 26 predicted proteins | sample 1430891 | NCBI WGS metagenome assembly PDWI01 (sample SAMN01162508, study PRJNA174530) | Oral metagenome, whole genome shotgun sequencing project. | biome: Marine environment; feature: Marine mammal; material: Swab sample of the gingival sulcus; isolation source: swab sample of gingival sulcus...
CGCAGCTCCTACAAGGCGCTGGATGCGCTGATGAAGGCCGACAGCGAACGCCCGGAGGGGCGCAACTGGCTGTCGCGTCCCGAGCTGAAGGGCAAGATCGCCCTGGAGGATGTGCATTTTACCTATCCCGGTGCGCTGAACGAAAGCCTGTCCGGGGTCAGCCTGAGCATCGAACCGGGCGAGCGGGTGGCCATTCTGGGCCGGATCGGCAGCGGCAAAAGCACGGTCGCGCGGATGATCCTGGGGCTGTATCCGCCGGACAAGGGCGCGGTGCTGGTCGATGACACGGACATCCGGCAGATCGACCCGGGGGATCTGCGCCGCAACATTGGCGCCGTGTTGCAGGATATCTGGCTGTTCTCGGGCAGTGTCCGCGACAATATCGCCATCGGCGCACAGCGACCGAGCGATGCGCAGATCCTTGAGGCCGCGCGCGTGGCCGGGGTCGAGGAGTTCATCAGCCAGAACCCCGCCGGGTTCGACCTTCAGCTGGCCGAACGGGGCGAGGGGCTGTCGGGCGGTCAGCGTCAGGCCATCACCCTGGCGCGGGCGCTGATCGGGCACCCGCCGATCCTGTTGTTCGACGAGCCGACCGCGGCGATGGATGTGCAGAATGAGACCGAGGTCATCGACCGCCTGTCGCGTGAGATCGCCGGGCGCACGCTGGTGATCGTCACCCACCGCACCAGCCTGCTGAAACTGGTGGACCGGGTGATCGTGCTGGACCGGGGCAAGGTGGTTGCCGATGGGCCGAAATCCATTCTGAACAAGGGGCAGAGCCGCATGACGGGGGCAGGTATGACGGGGACGGGCACATGAGCAGCAACCGCGACTTCGACCGCCTTTATCGTGACATGCGCGGCAGCTCGCCCATCCGGGCCTCGCTGTTGTTGCTGGTGATCATCGCCTTTGTCTGCGTCTCGGTGTTCTGGGCCATGTTCACCGAGCTGGATCACGTCACCCGCGCCGATGGCCGGATCGTGCCCTCCAGCAATGTGCAGATCGTCCAGGCGTCAGAGACAGGCGTGTTGCAGACCCTGTCCGTGCAGGAGGGGGATGTGGTCGAACAGGGTCAGGTGCTGATGGAGCTGGACCCGACGCTGATGATCAGCCAGCTGGACCAGGAACAGCAGCGCGCCGCCAGCCTGAACGCGCGGATCATCCGCCTGCAAGCGATGATCGCCGGGCAGGAGGTGCTGACCTTCCCCGATCAGCTGGTGGCGATGGCCCCGACGGTGGTGGAAACCGAAACCGCCCTGTTCCACGCCCGCGCGCAGGAGGCCGCGCAGGAGATCATGGTATATGAGCGCCAGCGCAGCCAACGCCAGCAGGAATATGACGAGGGGCTGACCGATGGTGGAACGGCGGCTGGAACCCGAAACCAGCCTTCTGGCGCTGCGCCGGTCGCGGGCCGAGTGGAGCGGCCGCGAGACCCGTGCCCGTTCGACCCAAAGCCGCCTGCGCTCGGCGCTGGAAGAGGTGGACGACCGTATTCGCGCCTACCGCGCCCGGATCGAGGCCGAGGCGCAATCGGAACTGTCCATCGCCACCGCTGAACTGGCCGAGCTGCAAACCCGCCTTCCGGCGCTGCAACAGCGGGTCGATCGGTCGGCCCTGCGCGCGCCGGTGCGCGGGATCGTCAACCAGATCGGCCTGACCACCCTGGGCGGCGTGGCACAGGCAGGCGATCCGCTGGTCGAGATCGTGCCGCTGGACGACACGCTGCTGGTCGAAGCCTACCTGCGCCCGGCCGACATCGCCTTTCTGTTCCCCGGCCAGAAGGTGCGGGTCAAGATCACCGCCTATGACTTCGCCCGCTACGGCGCCCTGAGCGGCGAAATCATCCGCATCGGCGCGGACGCGCAATCCCACCCCAACCGGGAGGAAGAGGTCTTCGTGGTCCACATCCGAACCTCGACGAACATCCTGGATGCCGATGGCGTCAACCTCGAAGTCGTGCCGGGCATGGTGGCCCAGGTCGATATCCTGGCCGGTAAACGCACCATCGCAGAATACCTGACCCAAACGGTCCTGCGCGTCAAACAACGCGCCTTCAGGGAGTAAAAGCCCCACCGGACAGGCGTCGCCCGGATGCCGCCATTGGCCGCTGCGTTCGATGGCGGCGGTGACCGGCCTGTCGCAAGTGTTGATCTGCCCCCACTTTGACCGTTCTCGATATATCGACACTCTGAGTGCCGCTGGGGCAATTGCAGTTGCCGAGATTAACTCGAAATGGGGCAAAGGCGTTCAGAGGAGTTGGTCGGCAGTGTGGTGGAAACAATGCCGGTGTATCAGGCCACGGCGCAGCCTTCGAACCAACCGCAGAAACTCAGCCATCGCATGCCCCATCCTTTCCAGCGCGCGGAACCTATTGATGTTGTGGGCGTTTCGAGATGAAGTTTTGTGTCAACTTAATCCCGAAACACTTTATTGCCAAGCCTGGTGCTCAGGCGATCCTCATGCGATGGCCTGATCTGGGGGTGGGGGAGTGTCGGTTCACCCGGAGATTGCGCCACCTCCGAATGTCCACCACGTCCGGGACACGTCCCGGCCCGGCACCTGAAAACCGGGTGTGGGGGGGTTTGACACAGCTGTGTTCGCGGCGTTATTCGTTAAGTGTAACCGCAGCGACCAGAGGGAGGGGCGGTGATGACCGCGCGCGGCATGATATTGATATGCCTGAGGTTATTCGTTTTTGTGATTTGGATGTCCGGTCTGTTGCTGTGGCCGGAAGAGGGGCCGGTCGTGGGTGGTGCGGCCTGTGTTCTGGCCGTTGTCGCCTATACTTTCCTGCCCCGACCGCGCCGCACCGAGGGCGCCATGATCTATAACCGTGCCAGCGCCGTCGTGATCGCTGACTGGATGGGGATCGTGCTGGGCAGCCTCATGCTGGCCTTGCCGGTCTGGGCGGCCCCGGAGATGTCGGACACGGCCTGGGTCCACCCGATGGTGTGGCTGGTCTGGCCGATGGGGCTTGGGTTTCTCTCCTTCAGCGTGATCGCGTGGTATTACGATTGCTTCACGCTGGAAATCACTGCGCAGGGGCTGCGCATCGAGACCGCGTGGCGGCACGACAGCATCGCGTGGGCCGATATTGAACGTGTCGGGCCGTGGCGCCGTGACGTGCCGCGCTGGATGCGCCGTCTGGTTCCGATGCTGGTGATGACCGGGAACCCGACGCAGGCGGGCGCGATCCTGATGGCGCGCGACAGCAAGGGGATGTCCATTGAACGCAAGGGCGCGGCGCCGTTCGTGATTTCCGTCGGCGGGTTCGAGGAGAATGCGAAACGGCTGCTCGTCGAATTCATGCGTCGTGACGTCGAGATCGGACGCGGGCTGTCGTATCTCAAGCCCGCCCGTTCGCGCCGACGCTCCAAAAGGGAACGAAAATGAATTTCTTCACACGAATTGCATGTGTCATGCTGGCAACGTTTGGCTTTGGGGGGCAGGCCGGGGGAGGTGACGCGGCAGGGCAGGGGCAGGAATGGCTGCCCGCATTGAGCCGACAGATGGGTGCGGAGTGCCGTCTGGCTGATCCGGCCCGCTTGTCAGACCCCGCCCTCACGGTGCTGGACCGCAACGGTGTGCCGCTCCACTTCGTTGCGCTTTGCGATGATCAGCCGGTGTTCGGCGTCGAGGCCCCGCCGCTCTACATCGACCCGCTGGCGCCCGGCGCGACCCGTGACCATGCCTTCCTGGCGGTCCGGGATGGTCTTCTGGTTCAGGTGGCGCGGGAGGCCTCGGGCGTGCTCGCGCTGACCTATGCCGCCCTTGCGCTGCCGCCGGATCAGGCCATGTCCGCAGTCGCGGGCGGATTGTGCGCCACGGCGGAGGGAGCGCCTTCCACAGTGCCGCAAGCGGCTTCTGCCGAGGTCACCGAGAGGGTCATTTTCGACGGAACCGGGATGTCGGGCTGGGAGCCGTTCGGATTTGAATCGGGCGATTTCGACACCGACGCGCGCCTGACCGGCGAGGGGCTGCGCGTTGCGATTCCCGAGGGACGGGGCTGGGCCAAGACCGGGCTGCGCTATGTCGCCGAGCCGATCACCCTGCCCGAGGCAGGGTCGGGGGAGGCGCTTGCCGTGTTGGCGCAGATCGACGCGGAGATTTCCAACAGCCTGACGATCACCCTGGCCGACCCCGAACTGGACGGGGAAGACCCCTGGAAAAGCCACATTCTGCGGTTCCATGTTCATGAAGACGACCTCAGCGGCGTTCTCGAAACCAACCTGCGCGACGGGGGGTCCCCTTCGGATGTACGCTTCCGCTGGCCGGAAGACGGGACTGCGCTACAGTTCAACTTCATCCTGCGCGCGGATGGCCAGTTTGAACTGCGCGACGGGAGTGGCGTTCTGCTGGCCCATGTAAGCCTTGGCGATGGTCTGCCGCAAGGCGACATGACCCTGCTGGCCTACAGTCAGGTGCGCGGCAAACATTGGTCGGCAGATCTTTTGCTGAAACGGCTCGCCCTGCGCAGCCAGCCGATTGTCCTGCCGCCCGACCCGGACGTGGTCGGCGCGCGCGACGTGGTGCTGTTCGACGGTACGCAGATCGCGCCGCTCTGGACGCCGCTCCACTACGGCGACGAGGATTTCCTGCGCTACGCCCGGCTCGACGATGGCGCGTTGCGGCTGGCCTGGCCGGAAGGCGAGGGGCCCGGATATGGGTATGTTGGCATGTTCTCTGGCGAACCCGTGCTTTGGCTGGACCAGTTCGGAGAGGGGGCCGAGGCCCGCATCGAGTTCGACCTGACCGGATCGGAAAGCGGCGACTTCGAGGTCGGGCTGCAACAGCCCACGAACCTTGCTTATAACACGATGGGTTCGGCCGGCTGGAAGGCCAACTGGAGCAAACAGCCCGATGGCAGCTACCTGTTCCGCCAGATGTCGCATGACAACAGCATGGAGGTTTCGGTAGAAGGGCTTCAGGCGCTCCCCGAGCGCTTTGCCATTGTCGCCACCCCGGAAGGCATTGGCATCGAGGCCGAAGGGCTGGAGGTCGAGAAACTGCCCTGGCCGCAGTTGCACGACGGTTCCGGCCTGCGCCTGTGGGCCTATGCGCTGACGCCGCAACAGGGGCCGACCGCGCTGTCGCTGCGTCAGATCCGGCTGCGCTACAGCCCCGGTACGGCGGGTTCCGAGGCAATTGCACCCGCCCCCGGTGTCGCGCCGCTTGATCGGACGGTCCTGTTCGACGGCCTCCTCACCGAAGCCTGGACTCCCCGTTCCCAGAATGGGGCACCCTTCGAGGAGCTGGCAACCCAGGGGCCGGACGGTCTTGTCCTCACACGCCGTGCGCCCGTGCCGGGCCCGAACCGGATCGGACTGTTCAGCACGGAACCGCTGGTTCGTCTCGACAGCCGCCTGCGCAGGACGCCCTATGACCTGACGTTGCAGATCGACCCGACGTCACCTGATCTGATGGGCATGATCTTCCTCACCGACGACCCCAACCGCTACTACGACAACCCACATGCGCAGGTCGAACTGGAGCGGGTGCGGTCCGGGCCGCACAAGGGTCAGCTGCGTCTGCGGCTCTATTCCGGCCACCGGAGCTACACCCATGTCCAGCGTTACCTGCCCGCGGAGCGGCTCGCGCAATGGGACGGCGCGCTGACCCTGCGGCTGCGCGACGGGCAGGTGTCGCTCGTGCTGGGCGGCGAGGAGCTTCTGGGGCTGCGAACCAACTGGATCGTGCCCGACAGGAAGCTCTATCTGCTCGTCGAGCCGGGGATCTACGACCGCCGCCCCGACGATTCCAGCATCACCCTGCGCCGGGTCGAAGGCGGCTGGCGCACTCCGCCGGGCATGACGGCGGTCGAGCGTTGGTATCTTGTGGATGAAGAGGCGTTTTCCCCGGGCGGCTTCGTTGAAGACATTGCTGCGGAAATGAAGGAGCTTGAACAATGAACACGCATCGTTTTCGTGCCCTGTGGGGCTGTGTCGCCGTCTTCCTCGCTGCCGCAGTCCTGCCGCTCTCCGCCCTCCCGACCCGCAGCGAGCTGGACGCGGCCTACACCGATTACATCGCCAGGCATCAGGCGCAGGAGCTGACCTTCGGCAACGATGTCGATGTCGGGGACAAGCTGCTCGACCTGGCCATGACCTTCGTCGGCAACGTGGAGTTCGATTCCGACACGGTCAATCAGATCAGGGACGACGCCATGAATGCCGTCGAGCTGTGGAACACGGAGTTCAAGGACGGTGGCGCCGATGCGATGGACGTGTACAAGTTCATGGCGAAAACCGTCTTGCCCCGGCTGGGGCCCAAGGAGCTGCAAGACCTCAACCTTTCGGAAAAGACCATCAAGTGGCTCATCGACAACGGCACCGATGTCACCGAACCGCTTGGACAGGCCGCGGGCACCGTTGCGGGCGGCGGGTCGTGGAACGAGGTTGCCGAGGAGCTTGCCCTGAGCGGTATTGACACGCTCTGCCCGCAATGTGCCGTGGCGCGGCGCGCGGTGTTGTTGGCGTCCGAAGGCGGAAAATGGATGAACGCGTGGGTGCAGGACCAGGCCATCAGCGCGGAATTTGCCCGCTGGGAGGTGTTGGGAAATGACATCCCCATCGGCACCCTTGCCATGCAAGGCCCTCTGATGTCCTCGGCCCGCGCGGCGATCCGGCGTCAGACCGGCTCCGAGCCGACCTCGGCTGAAGTCGAAAAATTCATTGCCGACACCTTCAGTGGACCGGATCAATTTTTTTTGGACTAGGGACCGCTTTAATTTTGAACGATCCGCGAGCTTAGCGGTCCCTAATTTCTGATTTTAGCCGCCGCTTAATCGGTGTAGCCGCCAGATGTCAAACGATGCGTCACATTCTTGATCGACCAGACAGCCGGGATACCCAGGCGCAGGCCGATGGCCACCAGTTGGCCCTCGGCCCGATAGGCCGGGTTGCCGAGCAGGTTGAGACGCAAGGAATGACCTTGGCGGGCTTGCTCATCGAGCTTGGCCTGGGCGGCGCGTTCGGCGGCTTCTTTGGATTGGTGGGGGTGGGTGATCTCGAACGCGGGCGATCCCTCGCCAGCGGTGACGGTCTCTTTCTCGCCTTTATCCTTGTCGTGCCAGGTGGCTTTGACACTCTTGTATATAGAGGCCTTGTTCTTGCTCACCCGCGAGCCGGTAAGGAGCTGGGTTTTGAATACCCAGGCTTGGGGCAATACGCGCCCGCTGGAGGCCTTACCCTCGCCCTTGCCGATAAAGAGGAGCGAGGATTTGCCCGATCCGCCCGCCTTGGGCATCTGTTTCACCGAGACAATGGCGTCATGCTCCTTGCCGATCCGGCTGAGGAAATTGATATCACTCTCGGCCTTCTGGGCCAGGTAGTCGTATTTGATCCCTTTGAACCGCTCGGCCACCTTGGGCTCCAGATCATGTTCGCCCGCGATCTCGGTCACGATCTCCTCAATGGTCTTTTCATCCCAATTGCGGGTTTTCTGATCCTTGAGCGAGCCACCCATATCCGCCGCCTTACCGTGGATGATCATGCGATCCGGGGCGATTTCATACTCAACCTTGTCCAGGACAAAGACGCCCATCGGCACCAGAAAGCGCCCATAGCCCATGTGTACGACGATCAGCGCGCCATCGGGTGGTTCGATGATGCGGTTGTCACGATCATCAAGCTCGATGCGCACCGTGTCGGATTTGACGCCAGCGGCATCATTCACGGTGAGGCTGAGGAGGCGATCCTTGATCTTGGAGGTAATATTGACCCCGGCCATGATCACTTTGAATACAGGCTTCATGGCGTTTTCCCTATCGCTTCGCTGCTTGAGGGCATGGCTCAGTCCACCAGGCTGATCATATCGGGTTCGGGCGTGATGCGCGCATCCTCGGGCAGCTCGATCACCACGCCAGCTTTGAGCACCGGACCAAGCCGCGCGAGGCCCATGTTGGCGGCGTAGACCTTGGCCAGATCGAAAGCGCCGAGGCCGTAATGCTCGGTGCAGATGGCATCCAATACGTCTCCTTTGACGGTGCGATATTTCATAGGAACCTCGATGCGATGGACAGGCCGAGGGACAACAGGTCGAGCCCGCCGCCGCTATCCTCGCCATATTCCTGGAGCGTGATGTCAAAATCGATGTGCAGCGGTGCGCCGTTGAGATAGTCACTATCCTTTTCGCCCACCTCGATGATCTCCCATCGACCCAGATTGCGACCAAAGCCATCGATCAGCGTGAACGGATCACCGCTATCAGCCATGCCGCGCAAGCGATCCATCTGGCCCCAGCCTCCATTCCAGTGGGGCAGGATAAAGCCCGAAAGTCGGATCGAGCCCAGATCGGTGTTGATGTGCTGCGAGGCCGATTTGCGGCCCACGCGCTTGAGCACGGCCTTATTCTGGCGGTGGCGGCGCTCAAGGTTCTGGAATGCGGCGCTGGCGATCTTAAACTCGAAATCGCCGAGGATCATCATCACGTCAGTCATGCGGCCCTCATGTAATAAAGTGGTAGTTCGTTAATCATTGAGGAGCCGCTCCTGTTCCAGGCGCATCTCGCGGTCGTGTTCCTCCAGGATCGCGCGCAAGCGGCCTTCCATATCGCTCCCGGCCTCGCCCAGTTCGATGTGATAGGTGGGGCTTTGGTGGATGGTGACGGCCTTGCCGCCGCCGATCTGACTGGCCAGGCGCTCAAAAGCCTCCATGCCGCCCATTGGTGCGGCGGTGGCCGCGCTGGCCATCGCGCCGATCCCGGCTGCGGCCACGCCGCCCTTAAAGATGTCCTCACCGCCAAGGCCACGCGCCAGCCCCCGCGCCCGTTCAGCCATATCCACCATGTTCCTCAGAGCGCGGTTATGGGCGATAAAGCCGCCCTCGGTCTCATATTTGAGCTCGGGGCCTTCCTCGCCTGTCAAGAGCCAGCCAGGGCCATAGCGCCCCCCGCGTGCGCGGGCCTGGACCGGCGCGCCGCCACCCGTGACCGATACCCGCATCGTGGCCGATTGCGGGAGGGCCGCGCGGATCGCATTGGTGATGGCGCGCGCGGCGGCGGTGACTGTAGCGATCTGCGAGCGGATGCCGCCCGCAAGCGATTGCATGAGGCGCTGGCCCTCACTGGCGAAATCGGTGCCTTGCAGCTCGGCCACCATCGAGGAGAGCGCGGCGGTCACGGCGATTTGCGTCTCCTGGGCCGCGACGGTGAGCGCCGGATATTGCTGGGTCAATTCCTCGGCCACGCGGGCGGCTTCCACCAATGTCTCGGGGCTCCTGATCTCGGGCATGGTCGCATCCGAGGCCTTGATCTCATTGAGGAGGTTGAGCATATCCTGGGCGCGGTTTACCTCAAAGCTATCGAACACCACGCCATCAGAGATCGCCCGGCTCTCCAGCTTGGCCTTGACATCGGCCAGGCTCAGAAGGCCCGCGCGGTATTGTTCGACCAGCTCCAGGCCCTCCGCCCACTCGTGGCCAAAGGCACTTTGGGCGCGGCTTTCAAGGCGCACATCAATGGTCTCGCCCGCATCCGAAAACATGCCTTTGAGATCGGGCAGATCAGGAATGATCGCGCGCCACGACCAACCTGGCAGAACGGCGCTCCAGGTGAAGTTCAACCAACTCCGAATATCGAGCGTGCCGATGATATCGCTCCACTCAAAGCCCGATACCCAGTCTTTCAGATTGAGCTTTTCCGCCACCCATTGCCCCCAGGCAAAGGCGGGGACCAGATCACCCCAAGAGAAACCGCTCACCCAGTTCTTAAGGTTCAGCCTTTCGGAGACCCAAGCCCCCCAACTGAAAGGGTCGATCAGATCAGTCCAGGTAAAGCCGCTCACCCAATCTTTGAGGTTGAGCTTCTCGGCCACCCACGCGCCCCAGCCAAAGGGATCAATGAGATCGGTCCAAGAAAACCCGCTGACCCAATCCTTGAGATTGAGCTTGTCTGCGATCCAATCCGCCCAGGATATGGGGCTCAGCCAATCCGCCCAATTCACCTTGCTCACCCAATCCGGCCAGGAGATGGCCGAGGCGATCTCAGACCAATTGATCTTGGGGAGCCAGCCATCCCAGGAAAACGCGCCAAATACCCGCGACCAATCGATTTTGGGCAAGTATTGATCCCAGCCCATTGGCTTGACCAGCGCATGCCAAAGAAGCTCACCGGCCAGAACGGCCCAGCCGATACCGGGGATCAGGCGCGTGGTCCAGCGCAGCGGCTTGAGGAGCATGCCCCACCGCATGCGGCCCGCCAGCGATCCCCAGCCAATTCGGCCAATGAAACGGCTCCAGGAGAGGCGCGGGATCATGCTGGCCCAGCGAATCGGGCGCATCCCGGCCACGCGCAGAAACGCGCCTTTGAGCCCGCCAAGGCCACGGGTGACCAGGCCAACCCGGCCAGAAGTGCCGCGCAGCACCGCGCCCAAGACAAGCGAGCCAGTGCGCAGGGCGGCGAAGGTTGTGACAAGAGATGAGGCGGTAAAGAGGAGTGGAGCAGCCACAGTGGCCAGCCCGGCCACGCCGACAATCGCAGCCCCGAGGCCCGCAACAAGCTCTGGATGTTCTGAGGTGAAATTCCCAATGGCGGTCGCGCCGCGGCTGAGGATCGGCACCAACTTATCCATAGCAGGTAAAAGCCCCGCGCCGATCTTTTGTTTCATCACATCGATCTGTTGAATAAACCGATCCCAATCGGCCCCATCATAATCGTCGACTTTTGCTGCCATATTTTCGGTGAAGGCCGCGCCTTCACGGGCTGCATCACGCAGGGCCTCCGCATTGGCCCGCACGGCCTCCTCTTGGCCGTAGAGGGCATCGATCAGCTTAATCGCCTCTTCGCTGCCAAGCGCACGTTGGATTTGCAACCGTTCTTCTGCCTCAAGGGTCGGGCCGTATGCGGTGCGCAAATCTGCCAGCAAATCCGGCATGGCGCGAAGCTGACCGTTCTCATCAATCGTGCGGATACGGATCGGGGTCTTTCCAGTCGCTGCCAGTTTGGCAAAGGCCTGATCTGCCTCCGCCGCCTTGTTGGCAAAGGCCTTCAGCGCCGTGCCCGCTTCGCCTGCCTGCATCTGTTGTTGCAACATGCCAAGGATGGTCATCTGATCCGTCATTGCCATGCCAAGATTGGTGGCACCGGCCCCGGCGCTCTCGATGGCTTGCTGCATTTTTGCGCCATCGGTTTTGAACCGCTGGACCGAGGCTGAGAGGGCCGCGCCAAACATATCGCCCCAATCAGCATCCGACATCTCGGCGAATTGCTTTTTGAAAATGCCGTATGACGTGGCAAAGAGCGACGTCATGTTTTCAGGGATGCCCTTGGTCGCCTTGGCCACGGTGAGCGCAGAGGCGGTCATGGCCGCAACACCCTCATCGGTCAGGGTGCTGACGCCGGACTTGATGTCATAGGCGGCACGGGTAAACGCCTCTGTCGACAGGCCAACATAGGTGCTTTGCAGACGCTGACCCTCGGCGATCACCGCCTGCACATTCTCCATACCGAGCGACCTCAAATCGCCGCTGGCCCGCTGGATTTCGCGGGTGCTGGCGGTCAGGTTGCTGATAATGTTGGTAGTCACGGCCTTGACGCCGGTTGCCAAAAGACCCGCACCGCCCAGCTTGAGCGAGAGCGTCATGCTCTTTTTCATGCGGTCGGTAGATGCCTTGACCTTGCTTTCCGCATCCTTCAGCGGCTTGGCAAGGTTGCCAACCATGTTCAGGAAGATTGAAAGATCAATGCCACGGGTCATTGGGCGCTCACTTGGTTTTCAGGAGCTCAAGGGCGAGCTGGAAGTCTTCGTAGAAATCGAGGGCGTCCATCGCGTCCACCTCCGATGGTTGCCAATGAAACGCCCTCGACATGAACAGGCGGGCGGCGCGGATATCGCGCCCGAAAGGGTCGCCTACCTTTGCCCCAACTTTCCCAGCACCTCCTGTGCCCAGGCCTGCATCGGCGCATAGTCTTCGGGGTCCAGCTCGTCGATCAGGGCAATGGGTTTGCCCGCCAGATCGGCCACGGTCTGGGCCGATGCGGCCAGAGCATCGCCATCGGCGGCGGCAAGCTTTTTGACATCCGCCATCTTGGGGCGGCGCAAGGTCAGCTCGCTGACCTCCTCGCCCTTATAAGTGATCGGATAGGCCAGATCGAAGGTGACTTGGCGGTCAGGGTTGCTCATGTTCTTCTCCTATACTGTTTTGGTTCGGCTCAGACGCGGCCAAGCGCGGCGTTGAAATCGGCCAGCATATCGGTGCCGCCGATGATGCTGGCGGCGGGTGGACCAACGGTGATGCGCGCCAGCTCCACATTGTCGCGATAGAGCTCATAGTGTTCGACCGAGCCCTTGAGCTTGGTTTCGCTCTTTTCGCCGATCTTGAGCGTGCCCAGGTCGAGATTGGAGAAGTTGATCTCCATCTTGTGAACCCAGGCATGCAATGTGCCATCATCATCGGTGGTGGCGGATTTCAGCGTAAAGAGCTTTGTCTCGCCGGGCCGGATATCGAGATGGCCGAGCGACTTGGCGGATTTGCTTCCCAGCGTCCATTCGGTTTCCATCTTTTCGATGCGGAAGTTGTTGATGTCCTTGGGCGACAGCATGCCGTTGGCCATATACTCATAGGTGGTGAATACCCATTTCGGGGGTGCCACTTCCAGCAGCTCACCAATGAAGTCGCTCTCCTCCAGATAGGCATCGACTTCGAGAAAAATATCGGGAACCATTGCGGTTTCTCCTTTTGATTTGCCCTACGCTCACGCTATTTGAGGGCGTGTATCAGGGGGTTAAACAGGCACGATGCCGGCCAGATAGCCGTTGTTGATGTGAGCGCGGAATGTGACGCGTTCGGCCTCGCCATATTCAACGAAATCGTAATCAAAAAACGCATCGCCGCCTTCCATGCTTTCGGCGGTATTGAGACCAGGCTCGACCCAGCACCGGCCACCCGCGATATGCTCAAGTGACACCTCGCGGCGTATCCACTTGTTCATACTGTCGGCGACCATTTCGAAATAGCGGCGCGTGATGTTCTTATCGACCGTCCATTGCATCTGGTCGACGATGGTGCGGGCAAAGACATTCATCACGCGAGAGCGCTTGAAGAACGTGAATTTCGGATCGGTGCTGAGGGATCGTCCGCCCAGGAGCTTGTAGCCACCCTTGGGATGGCGCACCACGGTAGCAATACCATTCTGGTTGAGGAGCTCTGCCCGGCTGGAGCCATCGCCGCGATAGTCGATATCGCGGGCGGCGCCCGTGATCCCGCGCATCACACGGCTGGAAGCGCTTTCCCACCAGGGCGTTGCCGCCACGATGCCCGCCGCACGGGCCGAGGAAGGCTCGCTGATCTCACCATCGGCCTCGGCATCCCAGACCGTCACATAGGGATCGATCAGGAGGCCATGTTGCTCATCGAAATTGCCGCGATAGGCAATGGCGTCATCAACTTGGCCATTGGGGCCATCGATAATGAACCCCGCCGCCAGCTTTTTGGAGATCGCCGCCATTTCGGTGGCCACGGCGGTGTTCTGGGACACGCCCGGCGCAATGAAGATCGAGGGATCAATGCCGAAACGCTGTTTCACGTCATAGGCCGCTTGCAGCCCGTGGCGCTTGTTGGTGTCAGGATCAATACCACCGATGGTATTGGAGATGGTCTCCGCCGCATCTGCCCCCTCAGGCAGGCGATGCAGGAACACCTTGGCATTCACCTGATCAAAGATGCCATCAATCCATTGCGGCGCATCACTGCCCAGACCAAGCCCGGCGATCATCTTATCATCCTGATTGCCCGCAATCAGCGTGGTGGCGCCAACCGGAAAGAGATTTGCATTGGCGTTAGGAGCCTCGCAAGCGAGGTAAATGCTTTCATCCGATTGCGTAGTGATGGGGCGGGTGCCATCATCGATAAAGGTGTGCTTTACACCGTGAAAGTAACCCTCGGGCATAACGTTATCCTTTCTGTGTCATTTGAAGCGCATCCGCCACGGCGGTGATCCGCCGGTCAATCTCGGACTCGACGAGGGGGCGGCCCTTCTCAAGGGCAGGGAGGCGAACCTCCCCCGCATCGATGGCGTCGATCCATGCGCGGGCACGCTCGGCCATGGGCGCGACCGCGGCGCGGACCTCGGCCAGTGTTTGCGCATCCGCCAAGCTGGCGAGCAGCCTGGCGAGATCATAGGTCGCCAACGCGACCGCGTCTGACGTTGTTCCCAACAGAGACTCGGGGTCACCAGACGTGTTGTGGATCACCGCGCGCACACCTGATCGGGTGGCCGCATTCATGATGGCCGCATGTTCTTCTTTCGACGGAATATCGTTCATATCAGCCTCCTTGACGGTCGAAGATTTCAACGGAATGGATGGCAAATGCACCTTCACCGCCATGTGTGGCCACTGGCTGCACAACAGACCCGGCAGGCGCAGTGGGATAGACCTTGTTTGCAAAGCGGACGAACAGCACGCCCAACTGGCCACCGATGGCAATGATCGGCACTTCAACCGAACGGGCGCGTGTTGAGAAATGGCCCGGTGACACAGGGGTCACGTTGCTCGCCGCAAGGGCTTCGTTGATCTGCTGAGATGTCGCAGTATTCCCAGCAAAGACGAACTGCATCGACGTCACGCTTTGATCCGTGTCATATTGCGGGATCTGGTAGTATCCCGGCGGCGCCGCGTAGGCGCGCATCAGCCGCAAAGCAGCGACATGAAGCACCGGGTCGGGGGGCTCCTCCGTTTCACCGATCAGCGGAGCCACAGGTGCCCACACTGTCTTGGTGTTGTCACCCGGATCATTTGCCAGTGCCAGCGAGGTCTTGGAGTGGATGGTTTCCGGGTTGTAGGGCAGGATCACCGATCTGGTGAGCTGTGCCTGCGCGGCATCCATCATATCTTTGATCTGATTGCGTGCGGCACCAACGCGGGCGTCGATCTGCGAGATCTTGCCATGATATGCCTGCGCTGCGGCATCGAGCGATTGCGTGGCTGCTGTAAGATCGTCTTCAAAACTCATGGAGTGTCTCCTTAGAACGGGCCAACGCCTGCGCGGATGGCTTCGGATTGTTTGAACTGCTCGATGCGGATATGTGCCAGCGAAGTGATCGTGGCGAGCTGGAAACCGACCAACTCATCATTCGGCGCGTTCACGATCACCAGCCCGTCGGCAACGCGCCGAAAATCGAGAACGTGATCAACCAGATACTCAATGGCTCCGGTTTGGCGTGAGTGGACATCAGTGCCTGCCCAGAGCGTAATCAGCGCGCCCTCTGCATCGAAAAAGCCGATCTCCCTAATCGGAAAGGCGGGCGTGTCAGCGGCAAACACGGCCTTCACGCGCCACGCATTCGGCTCAACCATATGCGCCATTTCAATCGGCTGGCGCGCCCGTTCGCGCCGCAAAGCGGTCTGGTCGAACTCGGGCGCATAATTGGCCCCGCCGCCATCGCCGAGGGCGACATGCGTGATCTCGACCTTGGCGTCTGAGATTGCGGCAAGCGCCAGCTTGGCCTCGGCGGCGGCGGTGATGATGGTGCTAGGCAATGGCCCCTCCCTGTCTGTGAATGACCGCGCCAATGGGCAGAACCGTGAGCGCGCAATAGTTCCAGTCAGTCCCGCCTTCCGGCGTCGAGTTCAGTTCCAGCAGCCCATCGCGCCCCGACGCGAGGTCCGAATGCGCAGTGCCCCAGAGCGAGAACCGGTTCCAGCCCGGCTCAATCGCCACCGGCAGGCTGGCTAGAGTGGCGGTGCCGTAGTGATCTGCCTGGTCTGCAACATTGTCGGCGGCATAGGCATTCGAGATGTATTCAGCCAGGGCCTGATCGAGGGCCATTTGGCTTTCCGCCACCGAATGTTTGGCGCGAAATGCAAAGCCAACGGGACCGTTGACGGCTCCGCGATGAACTACATCGACATTGAAGGACAAAAGGCCGACACGGGGCTGCGGGGCGAAGAATTCGATGCGAAAATCCGGCAACTCGGACAAATTCCACATCAATTTTCGCGGGTGCCGATCCTCGGATTTGAAAACGGAATATCCGTCGCTCAAGAGCGTCATAGGAAGCCTCTTTGTTGCAATGCCAGCCTGCGACCAGCGCGCCTGATGCCGTGATCCCGCGCGCAGCCGGGATGTGGCGTGAGTTGACGCAGGACGCGGCTCGGCGAGGTGGGATTGGGTGTGCCTCGCATGGACACGCGCGCCACTGCGCACATGTATGTGCCCATCAAACTTCTCCCCAACCCTGAGCGTGAAATGCACATGCACGGGCTTCACGTTGCGGATCAGCTCGGTGACGATGGCATGCAGGCGGGCATCGATCTGGAAACCGGCATCAAAGATATCATCGGCAAAGGCATCGAGCTTGAAGGTGTGGGCCGGGCCATAGCGATCCCCGTGCTCATCGAGCTCGAAACCCTCGCGCAGATCGATGCGCATGTTGAGGGCTTCCAGCGCCAGCTCGACCGAGCGGCGGGTGCCCTTGATGCGATGCACGGCGATGGCATCGCGGATCACGTTGCGCTTGATCTCCTCGGACCAGGCATGTTCCCACACCTCGACCGAGAAGGCCCAGGCCAGCCAGGGCAAGAGATGCTCGGGGCATGTGTCCACATTCCACAGATCATGCAGCGGGTTTTCGATGCCCTCGATGCGCTCGGCGGTGACGATCTCCAACTCGCGGCTAAAGTCATTGGCCGTGTGGGGGAGGAGTGTCTTGATCTCAGACATCGCGCCCTCCCACGGTGACAGTGAGCGCGGCGCAATAGGCGGCACCTTGTGGCCCCACGATCAGATCGGCGGCGAAATCGCCCAGATCGATATTCTGCACGCCCTCGCGATAGAGCGCGGCATGCAGCCCGGCGATGGTGATATCGTGGCCGAGCTTGTGGTGTTCGGTGACATAAGCGCGGAGCGCATCCTCCGCCGCCTGGCGCACCACCTCGGCATCCGGCCCCGCATAGAGGGTGAGCACCGCGTGGATTTCGTAAGTCTGGATCGCGGGCGGGCTCACGATCAGCTCGGCCCCCAGCGGCTTGCGCGGGGTGATCTCCTCGATCACGCGGGCGATCAGCGCGGCATTGGGCGTGCCGTCGCCCTCCGTCGAAAGCACGGTGGCCAGCACTTCGCCGGGCGTGGCAGTCTCGGCGGCATCGATATCCTTGACCAGGGGAGACGCGGCCAGGCCCCAGAAGATGTAAGAGCCCCGGCTCCCGGCGGTGGTGAAGCCCTCGGGCGCAAGCTGGGTGCGCTTGCGCAGCCGCTCATCGGTCTCCCAAATCTCGGGGATCGGCGGCGTAGCGGTGGCATCGGCCTCCTGCACAATCTGGCGGGCTACGCCATAGAAGGCGGCAAGGTGATCGAGCGCCGGGCCGGTCGCGAAGGCCAGCATATTGCCCAGGCCTGCATCCTGCACATCCTGGCGCACAATGTGCTCGCGATAGCTATCCTCCTCAAGCTGGATCACCAGCGGCTCGCTGGCGAGCTCCAGGGTGGCGGCAAGATTGGCCGCATATTCGGCATCACCGCGCGCCTCGGCCAGCTCGATGAGCCGGGCCTTGCGTTCGGCCAGGATCGTATTGGGGTCAGGTTGAGGGATGACTTGAGGCGTGCCCACCTTGTCCAGGTTGATGGCCGTGAAACTCATAGCAGCACCCCATCCAACATGACGGGATTGCCGTTGGGCAGGTAAACACCCTCGATGGCGAGGCTCACAGTATGTTGCACATCCTCATCGCTGGCGGGCTCGACCAGCACGCGCTTGACCTCCAGGCGCGGCTCCCATTTGCGCAGAGCCTCAACGGTCGCGGCATACATCTGCATCTTGAGCGATTGGGTGACGTTCTTATCCAAGAGCTCATAGAGCCGCGATCCGAAATCCCGGCGCAGCACGCGCGATCCGATGGGGGTGGTGAGGATTGTCACAACCGATTGGCGCAGATGCGCGATGCCCTTGATGCGCCGCCCGGTGGTGTTGTCCATGCCTACAAACGTCATGCTCAGCCCCCCGCAAACACGGTTGATGCGCCTTGGGCGACGGCGGAGCCGCAAGAGACAGGATCGCCGATCCGGCCCAATTGCCTGCCATTTGCGTAGACGGTGCCCGATCCGCTGGAGAGCGCGCCGCCATGTGGCGGGCAAGTCGGGCATCCATGCGGTGCCCAGGCATCGCCCTGGCGATGCACGGCCAGCCCCTCGACATAGACATCACCGCTCGCACCCGTTGCCGGGCGCGGCGGAAAGCACCCGTGGCCGGTGCAATTGTCAGTTATGCGGGCGACTTTGGGCATCAGTTGAGATCGATCCTCGCGCCATTGATGGTGACATTGCCCTCGGCAACGATCTGGATGTTGCCGGTGGAGTGAATTTTGAGATCATTGGCGGCAGCGGCGGAGGCAGGGCTTTGGCCGTTGGCCAGGGCGCAAAAGATAAAACCATCCTGCATGTCGCCTGAGATGGTGGCGTAGCCAACCTCCTCACCTTTGACATATGGCCATGTTTGCTGGGCGCCAAAGGCGCGCATCATACCCATGCGCAGCCAGCCGGTTGTGGCCTCGCCGTCTTTGACGCGGGCGGTGTAATCATTGAGGTTCACATCGACGATCTTGCCCATGCCAATCACGCCGCTCATGCGGCGGTCATTCTCATTCTGATCCATGCGGGGATTACTCATGGCGCATCCCTTTCGATCAGGTTGGGCTCGATGCCGCCAGGCAGGAGCCCGACGCCCCGGCCCGGGTCGGGCGAGTATTCGCAAAGCGTGCCGCCCACTTTGAAACGCAGCGCCGCCACAACCATCTGATCACGGATCGCATCGCGCCAATCGGAAAGCTCCAAGCGCGCCTTGACGTGATGGGGCTCGGAGCCACCAGAGGCCGCACCCGGCACCACATCATCGGGGCCGGGCAAGCTCACGATCATCGGTTCGGTGAGAAGGGATGCAATCAGAAGCTCGGCCCCCAGATCATCAATCTGATCGGATTTCAGCTCGGTGCGGATCACGCCCTCGAAACTCGCGCACCGTTTCCAATCCCCCTCAAACCCGCTGGCAGGCTTGAAGCTCACGCTTTCGACCATCACCAGAACGGCGCTCGCATCCCAAACGGTTGCCATCGCCTCGGGCAAATTGGCCTCCAGGCGGGCTTGGAGCTGTTCAGATATGCGGGTGCGCAGGCGCATGGGTTTCTCTTTCGTTGCCCTATCGGTTCCCTACTTGAGGGCGTTAGACTGACATCATCGAGAGCGAGCCGGCGCTCGCCTCGTCGGGTGGGGTTTCACCTGGATCGGCGGGGGTGAGCGCGCTCACCAGCTCCTCGAAACGGGCATTCAAACTCTTGACCTTCTCCTCAACCTCTTCGGCATCGAGGAAGCGGTATTCGACCGATCCCTCCAGCCGCCCCACCTTGGCCGCGCCATCGAGCGCGAAGGTGTTGAGCCAAGGAAAGGCGCTGGCCAAGGCGCGCACGGTGAGCGCCTCGGCCCATTGCTCATCGAGGCCAGCGGGCGCGGCTGTGATACCGGCGGCACGGGCGAGATCGCGCCGGGCAATCTCGATGTGCCTGGAAAGCAGGGCCTCGGGCACCTCCTGGGGGAGGTTGGCATAGGCCCTGATTTCATCCGGTGTAATGCTCACGCCCGTGCCCTCGTTTACTCGCCGAGCACGGCAAATTGTTTCACGGCCACTTCGTAGTCGTTGGCCAGATCGAACACATATTCCAGCGCGCGGCGGAGCGGGTGATAGGCGCGATCCCGGCGAATATCGACGTGGAGACCGTAAACAAGGTTCTTCATCGGCGTGAACGCCACCGAACCTTCAGGGACAAGCGGATGCGTCTCAATGGTTTTGCCCCGGAAGCGGCGGGCCGGGCTGTTGCTCTGGACCTCATGCCCAGTGACCGGCGCGTTGATCTCCTCGCCATAGTCATCAGCATCCGCTTCGTTCATGATAAACGAGGATGTCGCGCGCACACGATCATCCGAAGCGTCCATGACAGCCTTGAGCGATGCAACCCAGCCATCGCTGGCCGGGTCGATATTGACCTTGGGCGTATTGTCGGCCTCGCGCATGATCTGGAACCAGCCCTTGTTGAGCCGGATGAACTTGGCCGCGCGATCCGCGCCAGCGGCATCATCGGCCACGCCATTGAGGCCGAGATCGACGACATCGTTGCCCAGGCGGGTGTTGAAGCCGGTCTCCACCTCTTTCTGGAGGTTGGGGTTGTCCTTGTTCTCGCGCAGGAAATCGAGCGTGAGCGAGGCGAAAAGCTGGACATCCAGCGCAGCCAGCTTGCAGCCGAATTCGCCCGCGCCGGTCAGATCGCCATCAACAGGCTCCTGGCCTTGCGGGACGCGCACAAGCTGGCGGCGCGCGATATCCATCACGTCCACATCGCGGGTCAGGCGGCTCATACGGATCGTGGTGATCTTCTTGAGGAAGGGGTCCGCGAACAGCATGGTGATCAGCTTGGCGGCTTCCTGAGGCTTCAGCCCACCGCCGTTGCGCAGATCTTCAGGCTCGATCAGCCCCTTGGCGAGCGCAATGAAATCTTGCATGCGCCGGCCGGATTTAAGGGTGATGATCATGCGAAGCTCTCCTCGGCGGTGCCCGTGTTCGGGTCGGTTTCGGTCACGCCCTTGGCGAGGGCCTTGGTGATCTTGTCGTCGATCCTGCCTTCAAGAGCGATGAAGCCCTTGGCGATGGCCTTTTCGATGTCGGTTTCACCGCTTTTCGCCTCGGGCGCGGGGGCCGGATCGGCGGCGGGTGCCGATGCAGGTGCGGGATCGGCGGCACCGCCCACACCTGCGGATTTCAGGGCGTCCTTGATCGCATCGCCCAACTCGCTCTTGAGCGTGTCGCGCACGATCTCCTGGACTTTGTTTTTGTCCATTTCAGTCTCCTCGATAGGGTCTTTGGGGGTGTTGCCAGTGAGGGCCTTGATCAGCCGCTCCGCCCAGCCAGGCGCGGCATCTTTCTCGGTATACCGAGGGTTGGCCGGATCATCCGGCTCAGGCTCCATGCGGGCGATGCCTGCCAATGAGATGCCAGTCAGCTCGCCGGATTTCAGTTGCTTCCAAATGGCCGGGTCGCCGATCTGGATGCCCACAGCCCAGGAGCCCTCAGGTTCGCCGGGAAAAAGGGCATCATCCTTGCGCACCAGCCAGCTCTCGGCCACGAACGCCATCTCGCTGGCGAAGGAATGTTCCGTGTCAATGTTCTGGAGGCGGCCTTCACGCATGAACTCCGCCTGCGCTTTGCGAATGGTGTCAGCATCGGCCGTATCGCCGTGCGCGTCCTCCTGGTCAGGCGCATAGACCACATCGGCGGCTTTCAAGGTCAGCCCCTTGCCGGTTGCCGGGGTCTTTACCAGCGACAGAAAGCTGACAGAAAGGTCTTTGAGCTTGGCCAAGAGATCGACTCCAAGTGGTTGGGTGACGTGTTGAAATCACTCTTGCCCGATCAATCCCGCTGGTGAAAGATAGGCAGGGCAGAGCCTTCCCATATCTGGAATTTCAATAGGTTAGGGAGGTATCCTCTCGGAATATTGCCCCGTATCTCTGGGGCATGAGCAGCGATAAACACACCCCCAGCGACCGTGCAGCCATCACCGTATCGGTCCAGAAATCCGAGATCGACGGACTTCTCAGCCTTCGTGCCGAGGTGGGTCTGGATGGTGAATATCTCTGGCCCATCGAGCCGCGTGCCCTCGCCAGACTCTATCGCGCCAGCGCCGAACACAGCCGCGCCATTCATGTGAAGGCGGAAGGGGCCTTTGGTGGTGGGCTGCTGGGCGACGTGTCCAGGATTGAAGACGTTTGCGAGACCGGCGCGACCGAGCTGTTCACCCAACTCGGGCTTGATCTGGAGACCTACGGCAACGCCTTCCTCCAGGTAATCAGGTCCAATGATGGCGAGCGCATCCTCAAGCTGCGCCGCTTGCCCGCGATCACCATGAGCCGCTTGCGTGAGGGCTTCCTTCAACGGGTGACGACAGCCGATGGCAACAGCCGGAAAATCCGGTTCAGCCAGCGCGAAATCGTACATCTCAAGGAGCTTTGCCCCGAGGGGCGGCATTACGCCAGCCCCACCTGGATTGGCGCTGAAGGCATGTTGGAGCTGGCTTGGGCGGCCACCCGTTACAACGCATCGTTTTTCAAAAATAACGCGATCCCGGAATATGCGATCACTTTCAAAGGGGTGACACCCAGCGCCGCCCAAAAAGAGGCAATCCGCGAGTTTTTCCGCAATGACTTTCAGGGCATGGACAATGCCCACCGCACCCTGATCCTCACATCGGGCGAGGATGGCGAGGTTCAGATCGACAAGCTCACTGCGGATGTGAAGGACGGCGACTTCCTCAAGCTGATTGACGCCGCTCGCGACCGCATCCCGGTAGCGCACGGCACCCCGCCGCGCATCCTCGGGATCATGTCGGCAGGTCAGCTCGGCGGTGGCGGCGAGGTCTCTGGTCAGCTTTTCATCTTCGAGCATCTCACGCTCAAGCCCAAGCGGCGCCGAATGCTCGACCAACTCCGTCCGCTCCTCAAGGAACTGGGCCTGACGCCGGGCGACCCCGAGGTCGGGCTCACCGAGGGTCAGGTGGCCTTCCGCCCGCTCGATCTGACCCCGCCCAAGGATGATGCCGAGAACCTGCCTGAACTGGTCCAGGCGGGGATCGTCACGCAAGACGAAGCGCGCGCCCTCCTGCCCGCACTGGCCAACCTGTCTGGCAACAGCACCGATCCGGCGCCCATCGCCCGGTCTGCCCCAGCAGATGCGATCCAGACGCTCGCCGCGCTCCTGGCGCGCTCGTGAGGTGACGGAATGGCGGATCGCTCAAAAACACCTCAGAGACCCGCAGGCAAGCGCAAAGCCCCTCCGGGCGACACTCACCCCAAAAAGAAAGACTTGACAGGTTCTGGACTCACAGGGGTGCGCGGCGGAGGTAAGAAACACCGAGGGCGCCCCCCAACCTACACCGAGGCGCAGAAAGAGGATGCCCTGGCCCGCTATCTGGCCGGTGACAGTACCAGCGAGATCGCAGCGGTGATCGGGTGCTCTGAGCGCACGGTGCGCACCTGGGCCTCCAAAGGCGATTGGGGCAGTGACTTGCGCAAGCGGCGCGAGACATCGGACGGGATCGAGGCGCAAATTCACCGGCTCAGCCGCGTCAAGAGCCCCAGCAACGCCCAGACGCAGCGTCTGGCCATGCTCACCAAGGCGCTGGAACGTCTGAAGAAAGCCGCGCCCAAACCCAAGCCGCGCCCCAAGGTGCTGGGGGCGGTGTCGTCGGAGGCGCTGGCCCGCGTGCTTGATCCCGAATACGGCCTTTACGGCTATCAGGTCGAGTTCCTGGAAAGCGAGGAGCGTTTCCGCATCATCCTCAAAGCACGTCAGATCGGTTTTTCCTATGTGGTGGGGCTGGCGGTGCTTCTCGGCGCGATGGCCGGGCGCCCGCAAATCGTGGTCTCGGCCTCCGAGCGCCAGGCGCAGATCATCCTTGGCTATGTGCGCCACCACGCGGGGCGCCTTGATGTGCTCTTGGAGGAGGACAAGGCGAACAAGATCACCGTGATGGGCACCGACATCGTGGCGGTCTCCACCAACTTCCGCACCGCACAGGGCTGGCCGGGCGATGTCTGGCTTGACGAGTTTGCCTGGGTGCGAAATCAGCGGATGCTTTGGGCGGCGGTGATCCCGTCGATCACGGCCATCGGGGGCCGTGTCACAGTGTTCTCCACGCCCTTCCTGCCCGGTTCGCTGTTCTGGGAGATCGCCACCAACCACAAAAACAAGCACGATCACTGGTGGCGCAAAACCATCACCATCGAAGACGCCATTGCACAGGGGATGCCCCTGCCTGGCGGTCTTGACGAGCTGCGCATGCTGTTCGATAGCGAGAGCTGGGCGATGTTCTACGAGTGCCAATGGGCCGAGAACGGCTCGGCGCTCTTGTCCTGGGAGCTGCTGCATGCGCTCACCGAGGAACGCATTTTGCCGCAACGCTATGGCCGCCTGCGTGGTGGTGTCGATGTGGGCCGGATCAATGACCGCACCGCCATCGCCCTGGTGGGCCAGGAGGTTGATGGCAAGAAGTGGAAAGACCGCTTCGCGCTGATCCACCATGAAATGCACAAGGGCATGAAATTTGATGCGCAAAAAGCCACCATCCATGAGGTTGATGGGCGTTTCGATGTTGAGAGCTGGAAGATCGACAAGACGGGCCTCGGCATGCAACTCGCCGAGGAGCTCCACACCGCCAGCCCTGAGCGCTTTGAGGGCGTTTGGTTTTCCGCACAGCGCAAGGCCAGGCTGGCGCTCAACATGCTCAAGTTGGCCGAGGAACGGCGCCTCTTGCTGCCCAATGATCCCGATGTTCTGGCGCAGCTTCACTCGATCCAGAAGCTCACCAGCGGCACCTCGATCAAGTATGACGCCGAACGCAGCGACGACGGCCATGGCGACCTGTTCTGGGCCGTGGCGCTTGCCGCCGATGGGCGGGCGAAACCGGGCGGCAGTGCTGGTGGTCTCGGGGTGGAGGTGCTCACATGAACCTCCAACGTATCACCCTCCAGATCGCCGAGAAGCTGCGTGAGATCGCCACACGTCAGGGCAATGTGCCGTTCGACAAGGGCGATCTGCGCAAGGCGCATGTGGTCGAGCCATCGGGCACCACCGATGCGATCCTCTCGGCCAACACGCCCTATGCGTGCGCCGTTCATGATGGTCGCCCGGCCCTCACCATCAAGCCCAAACGCGCCAAAAGGCTGGCTTGGCGGGCGGATGGAAAGCGTGGAAAGCCCGATCGTGGTGCCGCATTCGTCAATCAACCCGCGCGCGCGGGCAATCCCTGGCTCGTACGCGCCGTGGAGGAATTGGAGCGCGAAGGATTGGATTTTCTCTCGCCCGAGGTTGGCCCAGAGGTGGCTGATGAGCTCACCGAGGCGCTGCGCGCCCGTGGGCTGAACGTGCGCCGCCGATAGCGGCACAAATTGTTTTTAAACGAGCCAGAAAGGAACCATCATGGCACAAAGCAAGACCCCAAAGGCCACCGAGCCGAAAACTCCGCCTCAAAGCCCCCCGACGACTTTTGATCAGGCGGCGCAGTTCTGCCTTGCTGGCGCCGACACTTCGCCTGCTGACGCCCGCGCGATCTGGGATGCTATGCGGTGCAACACCATGCCTGCCAAGCTCGCGGTGGCGGTGTTCGATTGCGCGCTCGACCAGGGCCAGGCTGTGGCCGAGCGCCTGGTCGGGAAAGTGACCGCACAGACCACCGAAGACGACATTGAGACCACCGACAGCATGGCAGACGCGGTGGCTGTCGACTTCCTCGCCTGGCGGCTGCGGCGCTACGCCTTCACCGGCAATGCAGCCACCAGGATGAAGGACAATGCCACCCGTATCCTGCGGCTTCACGCGTTCATCATGAACGATCTCATCGCCTGATCCCTCAATCGCCGCGCCGGTTTCGGCGCGGCACACCTAACGGAGGAACCAATGAAAGTAGATCTCGACCTCGGCTGTTCCAGGATGATCATAGACGCCTGCATGCGCCAGGGCCTGTTGCGCAATCAGGCCGCCTATGTGCTGGC